>Ga0247608_10000089_pt1 | contig 176023 bp, 144 predicted proteins | sample 176DNAGHGlowgp2_FD_193490 | JGI IMG/M metagenome (GOLD analysis project Ga0247608, IMG submission 193490) | Sheep rumen microbial communities from Palmerston North, Manawatu-Wanganui, New Zealand - 1766 DNA GHGlow gp2 | ecosystem: Host-associated > Mammals > Digestive system > Stomach > Rumen... | reverse complement strand
GCAGCATAAGTACAGCGAGAAAATATCCGTGCTGCGCGACCTGGTGAAGCGCTATCCGAAGTCCGATTATGCGGATGACGGCGTCTATGAGATTGCCCGTGCGCAGCTGCAGCAGGAGGACGAACGCGGTGCTATCGGTACCTACGAGCAGTTGCTCGCCGCGTATCCCCACTCCACGCTCGCGCGCAAAGCGTCGCTGGAGCGCGCTATGCTGTATCGCAACCTCAATGAGACGGAACAGGCTATCGCCGCATACCGCCAGACGATAGAGAAATATCCGGCTACCGAAGAAGCCTACACCGCCCTTGATGCGCTGCAGGCACTCTATATCGAAACCGGCAATGTGAACGAGTATCTGGCGTACACGAAGAACCTTGCGAAGATGAATATGAATGTCACCACGCAGGAGGATTCGCTGCTCTACGCCGCCGCTGAAATGCAGTATATGCAGGCAGCGTATCAGAAGGCAACGGTTTCGCTGACCAATTATATCTCGCAATACTGCTCCGGCGGACGCTATTGCACCACCGCGCGCTATTATCTGGCGGACTCGTATTACCGCTTGGGTAAGACCTCCGAAGCGCTGCAGCACTATGCTGTCCTGGCAGAGCTGGCGGCCAACCCGTATCAGGAGGAGGCTGCTATCCGCGTAGCGGAGATCAGTTATGACAAGGGCGATTATGCAGCGGCATTGGAGGCTTTCTATCGCATGCATAGCCTGGCTTCAAGCCGCGAGAATACGAATATCGCGCGGCTGGGTATCCTGCGCTGCAGCAATGCCTTGGGTCGTCATCAGGCGGCCATCGATATCGCCGGACAGATTCTGAATGATACGCCGGTGAGCGATGAGACACGTCAGGAGGCGCTCTACTGCCGAGCCAAAGCATATATCGCATTGGGCCAGTGGGCCAAAGCGCAAGCGGACCTGAAGCCTCTCGCAGCGGAAGTGCGTACGGCGCAAGGAGCCGAAGCCAAATACCTACTCGCGCAGAGTTGGTTTGAGTTGAGAGATCTCGATAAGGCCGAAGCGGAGATTATGTCGTTCACGGGAATGAATACGCAGCAGCAATACTGGCTGGCGCGAGCACTGATCCTGCTGAGCGATATCAACCGCGAGCGGGGTGAATATTTCCAGGCGCGCCAATACCTGCTCGTACTACGGCAGAACTACACCGCCACAGGCGATGATATTCCTCAGCTCATCAGCGCGCGTATCGCTGCGCTGGATAAGATAGAACAACCCCAAGAACCTGTAGAAATGGAGGAAAATGATGAAGAAGATTAAACTATTGGTCATTTGTAATTTGGCATTGGCCATTTGTCTACCTGCGCAGGCTCAGGACGATTTGAACCGCAGCGTGACGGTAGAGCGCGATTTTCAACCGGTCATACAGGCGGCGGGAAAAATATCCACGCGCCCGGCGGTAGTGGAAACGACTATCGAGCCGGCGGCCATTGAGTACTCCGATTATACGGCGGATGTGACGCCGGGCACCACGTTCAATGCGCTGCTCTCGCAGCCCACACGTTTCGAAGCGGGCAAACCCTATAACGGGTATATACGCGGAGGACTCGGCCATACGAACACGCTCTTCGATTTCGGTTATCATTTGGATGACGGCAAGAGCTCCATCCTTGATGTCTATGCTCATCATAAAGCCCAATGGGGACTGAACGCACTGAGCAAGACGAATATCGGTTTGACTTTCCGCCATCCGTTCAGCCGATGCGATCTCTATTTCGGCATTGACGGAGGGAATATCTTCTACCATAAATACGGTCATTTCTACGACTACGACCATTTCACGGCTACGGGTCGTGATTTCGGAATGTGGGAGAAGAATAGTGTCCTTTACCCCAAGCCGCGCAATATCACCGATTTAGACAAGACATCGCTATGGACGATGGAGGCGTTTATCGGCGTCAAAGCCAACGCCAAGCAGGATTTCCAGTACCGCGTGCAGACGGGCTATAAGCTCTTCTCCAAGCCCGGCGCGGTGAGCGAGCATCAGATACGCACGCATGCTTCGTTCGACTGGCATCGAGAGGCGCACCACGTAGGTATGAAGGCGTATGTGCAGAATAACTTCCTCCAGTTAAGCGGACAACTCGCCCAGGACCTGACGCCTGATCTATACAACGACCGCCATAATATCCGTATGGAGCCATACTACGCTTACGACGGCAAGCGCGTGCAACTGCATATAGGTATCAATCTGGATATGAATATCGGTAAGGGACAGAACAGTCTCTCCTCTGTGCCGAACCTCTCTTTTGCTCCGTCGCCCAATGTGCATCTGGAGGCGCAGATTGCTAAGCAATGGCTCACTATCTACGCGGATGTGACGGGAAGACACAGCACCGGAACGCTGGAGGCTTTCATGTCTGGCAACCGCTATCGTTTGATTCATGCGGGTATCGTATCCTCGCACGTGGCTTCTTATACACCGGTAGATGCAGAACTCGGCTTCCATATCCGCCCGTACCGCGACCTGCTGCTGGAGATTCACGGAGGCTATGCGCTGATGTACCACCAGCGGACGCTGATTGCCAATACGGATAATACCTCAGCGCATGCGTTGGGTCATACAATGCTGGCAGGCGTTTTCGCCAATTCCTATAGCGATTTCACGCGGGGAAAGATTGGCGGACAGATCAACTATCATTTCCGCGATGTCGTGCGTATCAATGTGCATGGAGACTATTATTTCTGGGGTCTGATAAAGAATGAAGGCACTCCTTATCAGTTTGATAATCCTTGTCAGGAATTGGTGGACCTTAAGGCCGGCATCAATACGCATATCTATGACCGCGCCAAGTGGGAAGTGGGTGTACGTGTGGATGGCAGGATAGACAAGCACTGGTCGCTCTATTCGGATAATTATTTCGCCGGCGACCGTCTGGCGCTTGCCAAGGACGGCGAGCATATCCTTCGTCCGACAGTGGAATTGGACCTCGGTGTGCAATACGAGATGTGGGTTGGTAAGACTGCGAAGGCGGCTTTGTATGACAAAGGAACCGTCGTTCGTCCATTGCCGCAGCCGAACTTGACGTTCTTCTTCCAGTTGAATAACTGGTTGCATCGCAAGAACGATATCTACTACGGCTACCGCAGTCAAGGAATCAACTTCCTCCTCGGCGCCACGTTTAAGTTCTAAAAGAAAATGACTTGCAAACCGCAAGTCATTTTTCTTTACTCCGTGATATTCACGCGCAGGCAGCGGCACTCGCCGCCGGCTGGTTCACTTGCCGCCTCCGGCGGATATGCCCGCTCGTATTCAGTAGCCGCAAGGATAAAGGCGCCTAATACCTTACCCTCGGTATAACTTGTTACTTTCGTTACGTCATATCCCAACAGATAATAGGCTGCGGAACCTGTCCTGTATTTTTCGCTATCCGATTGTCCTCCCAAACCGGCAGAAGCGCAGCAATTAATAAGGGCGTAATCATTTCCGTCCCCCACACTTGTTGCTAGAAACTGGTTGATAAAACCTTGATATGCATTCTTGGCATGAGCCTCGTATGTGGCTTTGTCCAAATAGCCTAACCGGATACCTTTGAGCAAAGTAGCTGCAAAAATTGCCGTTGCCGATGATTCCAAGTAATTGGATTTGGTACCGCTTTTGATCTGTGTTTTGCCGTCCTTGCGATAATAATTAGTCACGCTGAAACTGCCATCATGCCCCAATAATTGGTACCAGCAACCAGTTGCATCTTGTTTGTCTAATAAGCCCGCAGCACAATTTTGCAAATATCCTAACAGCCGTGCCCGGCGAGGATCACTACTCAAACCGGCTTTATCCATCTGCTCCAGTACATCTATCAAAGCCAATACATACCATCCTTCGGCGCGTCCCCAATACTCGGCGGAGTGATAGCAAGACCCTACGTTTAACCCTTCCCATTGATTGGAATAAGAACTCGATCCTTTGGTTCCTCCATCGGCGCAGAATGCATGATAGAGCAGTTTGTCTGTGGAATTCCACAGATACGTCCATGTGATGTCAAACTGCTTCATAATAAGATCCCAATCTCCGTTAGCCGAGCCGGTTATATTACTCCCTTCAGCAACAAACTGCGCCAACAATGCCGGACCCATATACTGGCCGTCGCACCATAGTTGATTGTTGTAGGAACTTTTATGCCACCATCCGCCGGTAACGTCATACGTTCCGCCGCCGGGCGCGGGCAATGCGTTGGCGTTATTGGTACCATCTATAGTGCCGGCTTTGATACTATATTTCGTGTTATGATCGCTCAAACCAGAAAGCGCTTTTCCTTTGGCGGTTGCACAATGCCCGGCAACGATAGTATTCTCAAACTTCGCACCCGATTTTGTCAAGTCGTAAAGCCCGAAATACAGTTTACAGGCATTCAAATCATCCAATGAACCACCGGAATGTTCGTTTGAATAATATGACTCTCCGTAAGCCTGAATGCTATAGAACCATGGCTTTGCCCATGTACTGTCTTTATATAAGTCCACGCACTCCAACACCGCCTTGGCTACCAAACCCGGCACATAGTCAAAGCCGCGCTTGGATTCAGAGGTAGCGACTAATGCTCCAGACTCATCATATTTTGCAAAACCTGCAGCAGTAGTATTCGCTTTAAAGTGGTACAAACAGTTGTCTATCACGATTCGCGAGTACCTCACCGTCGGGTCGAAGGTTACTGCCTCCGCCGGTCTTGGCGCACAAGAGATTAGTGCCAATAGTGCCGCATAAAGTAAGCTCTTTTTCATTCGTTCGAATTATTGATGGATTCTTTTTGCTATAATTTGCGAGTATCTTAGTTGTCAATCTCATTCGCATCTCGTTCGCATCGTGTACGTCTCAGTACGATGTATGCCGTCGCGCAGAGCATCAATGCCCAAAGTCCGTCGCCCAGAGGTTGCTGTGTTGTCGGGTCCAATGTCCCGCCCGGGGTTCCCGGACCGCCGGGTGCTCCACCCGGAGCACGACGCGGACCGCTGGTCATATACGCGCCCGTATTCATCGAACCGTCTGCATTGAGCATAGACTGCTGGGTATCTTGGTTCCATTGGTCTGCATAAGCGCTCGTGGACTGGAATGTAGCGGACGGAGCTGTGGCTCCTTGATAACCCACTGCGGAAAGCTGATAACTGGCAACTGACGGCTGATAGCTGTTGGTATAACTTACTGCCGTTGCCTGCGCTGTGCCCGAAAGCATCAGCAGCAGACCAACCACCGATAAACAATGGCAAATGACAAATGACCAATTATTATTGTTTCTCATAATAGTTTCTCCTTTCTCTAAACATTCAACCCTAAACTATTATTTAACAGCCTTTCCGGTTGCGTCATACAGCGCACCATTGAGCAAGATATACATCTTATTCTCAATAAGCAACTTCTTCGCCTTTGTACCTTGTACTTGGTCACTTGGTACTTCGCCAACTCCTGTCGCTATCTGCGGTCCTCTGCGCGTAAGGATAAAGCGGCTATGCGGTGCTTTATCGTCTGTCGAGAAGTAATACGACTCGCCTGTCATGATTTGCGTGTAGGTGCTGTTCTCGGTATCGAAGAGGTAGAGATTCTCTTCTCCATCATAGATGAAGTCGAAGTGATAATCGTTGTCTTCGCCGGCCTTGAAGGTGATCACCGTTCCTTCAAACTCAGGGATAGCACTCACAGCTTCGTCTACACCTGATTCGTTTGTGATATAAACCATCGGCGAGAGGTCGCTTCCGCCCCATGCTTCGCCATCCCAACCGCTTTCGTAGCGGCGTGTAAAGTCTTCACGCTCAAGGACAATCAGACGGTCATCATAACGGCTACCGCGGGCGAAGATCTTCAATACATTCGGTTCGCTGTTCTCTGCCATAGCATGTCTCGGCGCATGCATGCGTCCGCTAAGGATGTTGTCACGAGTGGTACCACGTACGTGCTTTTCATAATCCAAATGCAGCGTGCCAGCGGTTTCTGACCATACATAGAAGCCTTGCATCGAAGGAATATGGTCATCTCCTGTATATGGAGCGGAGTGGATAGGTACAGATACATACGTTCCTGCGGCCCAGCGGTCTCCCCCATCAAGTTCTCCTTCTTTATCCGGATCACTTCCCGTGTTGAAGAAGTAAATAGCCTGATCCGAGAATCCCTCCATATCATCACTTGTAATGGCATTGATATCAATCGGAGCTACCCAACTATTCGCAGCCACTACGTATTTGTTTGCCGGAACGGATATATCGTACGAAGTGGTAGCAACCAATGTTCCTTCCATGTCAAATACCACAGGAGCAGCAGGATGCGTTACGCAATAGCCGCGGAATGGAACCAACGGACCGCCATTCTCGATAACCGTCCAGCCCTGGTTTTCCGTATCGTACTGATAGAGCCAGCTATCATAGTAGTTGCGCTGTGCATTACCGATATCATTATGCGGCGTACCGATATACTGCCATTTCGAAGCAGCGGCCGATATCACACCTGTTTCCGGATCGGGCTCTGCGGTCTTTGCCGTACTATACATATCTACACGGGCTTTGGTATCGCCATCGTTATTGTTGAAGATAAGCGTACCGTTGCCGCTTGCGCTTGAACCTATATGGATATCGCCAACCTCTGTAGGACTGAGTTCTCGACCATCCTGCCGTTTAATGGTGTTGACAACCATAAGCGCTGCACCTTGCGGAATAATGAGTGAACCTTCATCCTCTATACGGATATTTAAAGCAGATGCATTGGGTATATTTACGGTACATGGAGCCTTTATATGCGCTGCTAAGTTTGCATGTGGAATTTCCTCGCGCGTAGGCAACCAGTTTGTAGCTGTACTCCAATTGCCATCACCATTACCTTCGTTATTATCAAATACCAAACTACAATCACTTACATGTAGCGGGTCTGAATCCAATAAGTATTGTAAACAACTATCCACGACTGCCATACCCGCATTTGTCAGTTTACTATGCGCCCCTGCATTGAGTGAGAACAAAATCATACGAGCCTCTATGTTTGCTTGGCGCTCACACATAGCTACAAGGTTACGATCCTTCCCTTTGTCCGTCCAGTGTACCTTACCTGCATCGGCACCCGTCAAATCCGTTGCTGTAGCATCAAAATGCGAATAGGCGATGATAACAAAGTTATCCGCTGCCGCCACCTCAAAGCCTTGAATTCCTTTTTTCGGTTTTTTATCGTCTACGTTTCCTGACTCATAACCTTCACCGGATAAGAGAGTGAATACTTTCTGTGCTTCATTGTCTTTGTTCTCATTGATTTCAGAAGAAGCAGTACTGAGCGAAGCGAACATCGGGTGGGCATAACACACAATATCTGCACGTAACTGACATGTCTTTGGCACTACAGCATTACTTGTAAAGCCTTTTGCCTGCCATTTAGATACATGACCCAAATCTGTTTCCTCTTGCACCATATGGGTTTTGAATGATAACAACGGACGGAAGTCACATAAATCTGCCATATCATCCAATGCTTTTCTCGCTAATGTGTTTTGCTTCTTTTGATTATCATTTTTTGGATTACCATATGGTTTGGTTTTGGGGAAATCAGTAAGTAGCAAAATATCAAATGGCTCATAGTTATACTTATAAAAGTCTGCGTATCCATTTACAGGAGTTATGTTGTAACGTGTCTTGAGGTAGGTGTACAGAGGCCATTCGCCGGACCATGCACTACCGCCTGTTTGCTCCTGTAAATTTTTCGCTTTATACCTAAAGAAATCATCACCTACCGAATCTGAAGATATTATGAGCGCTAAAGTCGGCGTAGCGTCAATGACACGCATCGTGATGGTATTCTTATATACGTCGCTGACGTTGCCGCTGCAGTCGATCGCCTTACAGGTATATACCACCTCATCGTTCTCGCTGTACTTGTGGATCAGTTCGTTGAGATCCACCATAACTGTATCTATATGTTGTCCGTCACGGTTCGGCACTACCACCAATGCCGCCGAACTGGTCACATCCGTTGCCGCACCGCCGTTACGCGAGACGTACATCTTAAAGTGTTTGCCATCCAGCGTACCACTATTCTTGACAGCAAAGAGGTGGCGCATCTTCATCTGGTCGCTGTAGGTCTTATCGACATGATAGTACTGGAACGGAACGAGACGTTCTACTTCCGGCTCGGTTGTCTCACTGGTTACAATCGCGCTGTTGGTAGAAGGAGAGGTACAACCGGTGCCATTCGTGCGCGCTACGGTATAAGTACCGGCTTGCTTTGCGGTGTACGAACTGCTTGTTGCGCCGTCTATCTCCTCGCCGTTGCGGAACCATTGGTAGGTACCGTCTGCAAAGTCTCCGTCGGCTTGCGTTTTCGCAAGCAGCGTTACGGAACTGTTGCAACCGCTCATATCTACCGAACCGCTGGCTACCACTTTCGGTGCGCCGCCCGGACAGCTGACATTGATAGTATAACTGCCACTGCTTGCGCAGTAGGTTTCATCGCCGGCATAGGAAGCGGTGATGGTCACTGTTCCGGCATCGCCGTTGAAGGTAACCGTGCCGTCATCTTCCACCGAAGCAATATCTTCATTCGACGAAGAATAAGTCAGCGTTCCTGCTACACTCAGCGTGAAGGTAGGATTGCTCCATTCGCCGCCCATCTCGTAGTTCACGCTTTCCGTGCTCGGCATTACGGTTGTCGCCGTACATGCCTCTGTGTATTCGAAACAGATCTTCGATACATACAGCGTACCGCCGCTGGAGCCCTTGCTGTCGAAGTTACGGCCGATTTGGATGGCGTTTACATTGCCGTGTGCCGACAAGTTGATCGTACGCTCGGTGAGCGTGGAATTAATCGTTAAGGAAACAGCGGTATAATCCGTACCACCATTAGTAGACCAATTGTACGAAGCCTTGCTTTCGCTGTTGGAGGCGATTGTCACTTTGGCGGTCTTGAAATATTTGCCTTCCGGCGCAGTATAGGTAAGATACTTACTATTGCTATTCATCGTCCAGCAAGCTGTACTACTATACGAACCTTGTCCAGCACTGGTATTGACAAATCCGAACTCAGCAGAAGCCATATTGTCACGCGTAGCACAATCTTCCTCTACATACGCTGTTACATTAACGGTTATAGCACCGGAAGTAGTAGAACCACAAGAGTTAGAAGCCACACAGAAGAGGTAGAATGTACTGTTTGCAGCTTCACTCACTGCTCCAATAATCAGGTCTTTAGATGTTCCTATCTGCTCATCCGTTCCTGGTTCGAAGGTATTATTGGCACTCTTATACCATATGTAACTCGTTGCATCCGAAGCCTCTACATCGGTGATGGAGAGTGCCAGTGTGGCCATAACGCTACGCGTAGCCGTGAACGAGCCGAAGACCGGAGCCACAGGAACGGAAATAGTAACTGTATTGGAAGTACGCGCACATCCCTTGGTAGCCACCAAACGATACGAACCTGCATGTTCTGCAGCGGCGGTAGCCACTGTATAAGTTGCGCTTGTCGCACCGGAGATATTATCCCATGTAGAAGTGCTGCTGTTCAGTTTTTGCCATTGGAACGTAGCTCCCGTCTCATAACCCGTAGAGGAAATACTCAACTCGCTGCCTACGCAGACGGTTGTGTTAGCGGCTGTAATAGTCGGCGTTGCGTCCGTACAAGTAGATGCAGCACAAACTTTAACGGCAAAGAACGAATAACACCAGTTACTGCTTCCGCAACTCAAAGTCCATTCACCCGATTCTATACCTTCTTTTGTGTAGCCTTGAACCGTGGTGTTACTGGTAACTTCTATTTCTGCATCGTCCGATGTACGTTTCAGAACCAAATGCTTTCCTGCATCCGCACTTGCAGCCTTTCCGTAGATATACAGAGTGGCCGTTGCTCCAGCAGGCACCGTAAATTTCGGTTTATACGCACCGGTAGAAAGTCTCTTGGTTCCTGTCATTTCTGTTCCGTCAACCGTCATTGTGTATGTTCCCGTATTGCCGGTTCCGGTTGTGGTATTACTGAAGAAACCGTCCCTGTTATTGATAACACCATTGGCCGTAGCATCGTCTGCATAAATGAACCAATAGTAGTTCTGACACTCGCTGGCGGCACTGACGGTAAGGGCATATACTGTTTCTTCGGTTCCGCAGGTGTGTGTGCCGTCGCCGGTTACTTTTACCTTATAATAATGCGTACCCGCGGCAGGCGCGCTCGCGATCGTATAGGCATTGGTGGTAGCACCGCTGATGGCCGACGATTCGCCTGTTCCGTCTGAGTTGCAGGTATGCCATGTATAAGAAGCCTCTGTAGTAGCAGTTGCGGTGAGCGTCACACTGTTGCCCGCATAAACGGTTGCCGGCGACTGCGTTACAGTCGGAGCCTCCGTTCCTTCTGTCACGCTCAGATCAACTTCTTGAGAAGCAGACTTGGAAGCCTTGCTATCCGCGGAAACAGTAGCCGTAACGACATATGTTCCTGCCATAGCTTCGGTTACATCTGTGGGCTGATAAGTAGCTACGGACGAAAGAACGGTCGAACTACCTTTCTTTACCCATGAGTATGCAACGCTTTCGCCGGAAGCCAAAGAATTAGTGATTGTTGCATTCCATGCAGCATCTGCATCTCCACCCTCACAAACAGTCTTTTTGGTCAGCGTCGGAAGAACAGGAGTAGTACAAGACGGAAGACTGGAAGTACAGATTTGGATATTGTCAATGTGGAAATTGAAATTCGTTGAGCCCGATCCCTTGTTAACAATACTGATTTTACCATTTAACTGCTCCAAATTATTATAGGTAAAGGTAGTAAATGCCGATTGTGCAGCCCCTTCAAGAGATACATTATTCGCAATCTTTGTCGAACCAACAAAGATATCAAACGTAGTGTGATAACTACTCTTGTTCATCTTGAAGTCCACAGAAACAGATGTCACGTTACTAAAGTTTGCTGGTGTTCCACCTGTAGTAGTATTATCTGCATAGATATTTATAGTAGTACCATTATCTACACGCAGGTAATCCGATGCACCTGTTCCCTGGCCTTTATTATTGGTAGAACCGGTGGTGATGGTATATGCATAAGCCTCTGTTTTCGCCGAATTAGTATAGCCGTACAGATATTTACCTGCTTTATCCGGTTTATTGCTACTATTGGAATGCTGGGATGTCTCAAAATAAGCAATCGTGATACAATCTCCTGCAGGAGCGGCGGCTGCGGTGGTGAAACTGATATTGCTCAATGCAGCAGCAAGGGCGTTGCCTGCCACGTCACTAACAGCCGCAGCGGCGGTAGCTAATATAACGGTGGACGAGTTCTCTGCACCCGTATAAGTGATGTTCACTTTCGTGGCATCCGAGCCGTCAATGGTTACTGTGCCCTTTGTCGCACCGGTTAATGTGAACTTGCTTGCATCAACAGTCCCCAATGCTTCGCTGAAAGTAAGCACAATCGTTCCGCTTGTTGCTACGTCTGTGGCGCCATTTGCCGGAACAGACGATACAAACGTCGGAGCAGTAACATCTGTAATAAACTTGATTCCATACAACCCGCGGTTAGAACCGGCACCATTGATGAAATAATGCGTATTGGCTTCTACGGCTATTTTCTTATATGCACCTCCTGAGAGAGAGGTAGAAGTAGATGTCCCTTTCTTTTTAATAGACAAACCACTGCTGGAAGTATTCAAATATAGATACAACGTACCAGCCGTTGACGGAGTAATAAACTCTATTGCTCCCTTCGTCGGGTCGGATGTACTGGAAGTATTATCCGCTGCAGTAATATATAATGCAGAGGTAAAATTCTTTGTATCTATATCATCTGTTACATTATGATTCTCATTTTTACCAAAGGCATCTGATGATCCTAATGTTCCATAAACCTTAAACTTCGCATTCGTTGATAGTCCAGTAAAGTGTTGATCACTTTCGGTAAACGTAATATTCGCCATATCGGCTGCCTGATACAGCACATTCGCCTCAATCGCCGTTAATTCTGCCGGAGTAGAAGTAGTTGTGAACGAGCTACCAGACAGAGCAACCCAATCGGATTTATGAGATGCATCGCAAACCGAACGTACCCATGCATAATAGGTGGTGCTGGCGGTCAAACCTGTCACAGCTTTGGTCTTCTCCGTAGAAGTCGTCGTAACTGGGGTACTTGCATTCGGAGCAGTGTTGCTTGTCGAATAGTAGATATCGTAACTTGCCGCGTTGGCTGCATCAGTAATAGAGAATGTCACGCCATCGCTTTTGATGCTTCCTGCACTAAATGCCGTCGGCGCCGCAGGAGTGGTGCAACAATTCAATTGTATTCCGAATAATGTTCTACTACTTGCTGTTGCATAAAGATAATATGTACCTGCCGTTACATCTACAGTAACTTTTGCATTACTATCTCCGGAACCGATAGCTGTGCCACTTCCTCCTTCTTTCACGATGTTGATACTACCAGGACCTTTTACATATATATCTAACTTTCCTGCATTCGGCACGATAAACTTAATACCACGTGAGGTAGGAATCTCCCCGGATTTATTACCTGCTCCTTTGAAGTATAAAGAATTAGTAAATGATGTTCCCGATATCGTCGCAGCATCATTCTTTGCTGCCATTGGACCACCTGTGGCGTTTACTGTTCCTGTACCAAGTACTTCAAATTTTGTATTGGAAGATAAACCTGCGGCATATTGTTCCGTGCTTGTAATACTGGTTATCGTGCTCGCAACCATATCTTCAACTTTATACAGCGTATTGCACTCCAATGCCGTCAGACTTGCTGTTGCTTCCCATACCGGATAGAAAGTCTGGGCGGCATTACCCGTATAACTACCACCCAAGGCGTGGGTCTGCGCTCCGCCGTCAGTAGTTGTCCAGCCTACCTGCGTATAGCCCGTTGCCGTGAAGACTGCGGAACCGGGCAAGGTGAAGTCCACGCCGCAAGTCTTTGTCTCAGCAGCCTTGCTTCCACTAATAGCAGCACCGCCTGTAGCAGTTGTACCTCCTTTTGCGTAACTAATCGTATAAGTGGTCTGGGAATAAGCGGTATATGTTTGGCTGTTATCCCAGCCTGTGATTGTGATAAGGTCTTTGGATGCCTCTACGGGAATATCGCTCGTCTGGTTCCATTTCTTATCCCATGTAGGAACAGTAGCATCACTATTCAGACGCACAGCGATTACATTTACTCCCGCCCATTGCGGAATCTCTGCTGATGTGCCGCAATCGCCTGCACTCAGGAAATCCGTCCAGCCTTCATATTTCACCTCATCACCATCTTTGCGGAAGTAGTAAATAGCAAACTTGGCACTGGATGTCTTCCAGTCTCCGTTTGCAACAAAATATATCGTCTTACGCGGATAAGTGACGCTTATCTCAGGCTCGCCTTCTACGCTGCTGTTGCCGCTTGTGCTGTACTCCATGTTGATGGTGAACGTACCGCCCAAACCGGCTGCGATTGTGAGGTTTCCTTGTGTGGTGGAACATACCCAGTTGGTCTCATCCTTGATTATTGTTCCGTTATTGCCGTAATAATCATTATCGGCATGGAACTTGAATGTATGGTTACCGGCAGCCAGAGCAATTTGGCACGTACCAGCTTGTGTATCGCCAACGCGGGTGAAATTATAGACCGTTGTTCCATCAGTGTAGCACTCCAGAGTATATACTTTGACACCAAGGCCTTCGCTTCCATCAGTCGCTGTAGCTGAAGCGGTCGAACAGGTTGCACCAGTACTTACCACACAACGATATTTACCGCTATTGCCGGCACCGCAGTTAGCAATCTGCAGGTTCTTGGTCGTCGCTCCGGATGTCGTCACGCCGTCTACAGTTCCGTTAGACAGAGCTGTCCAAGTCGAACCAATCAGTTTCTCCCACTGCCATCCTGTGATATCACCGTCGGCAATCGGACTACCTGTGCCTTCACTTGAATATGCCGTTGCGGTCAGACTGATTGTCTCTCCGCCAAACCGATCCCATCTACCGCTAATATCCACATGATTCGGTGCCGTGCAAGTTTTCTCCGGACGATACACCGCCATGTATGTTAAGGTTCCGTTATAAGTAGAACTTGTACGACCTACATGAATAGTGTTGGTATTAGCAGGGAATGTATTCGGGAGTATAAAATAGTGAATACTTGATTTGGAAGTTGTTAATCCTAAGAGGTGGTCATTATCATTATTACTTGCTCCCCAAAAAATTTGACCTTGCTTGCTTAAATCAAGTACCACCGAGTCTCCGGCTTGGAAATAACCAGAAGCTAAAGTCAAAGAAACGTAAGCCTCGTTTGCGCCTATTTTATAAGGAGAACTTGCTCCTAATCCGCTGGCTGTAGATGTTCCACCAATAGAACCGGACATCGTCTTTGTGGCACCTGAAGAACCAGAGAGTGCTACCTTAATAATCCAAGGATCTGCTGCTTTCTCTGTCCATTTAGCATGGAGTGTCCGAGCGGTAGTACTTGTCCATATACCACCTGCGCCAGTATAGCCACTTACATTGGCCTGTAGCGCGCCACTTGTGTTTATGACTAGATTTCCGGTTCCATTATCTCCATCGTACCAACCTTCAAAAGTATAACCATCTTTAGTTGGATTAGTAATAGACGGAAGTGTGGCACTATTATATGTCGCAGTCACGGATGTCGAGCCCGTTGACGCTCCTTCTCTGTCAAGCGTAATCGTCTGTGTCCACTTAGCATAAAGATCGGCATTATCAGAGAGCGATTCACCAGCACTTGCCGCTGAACTATATGCAGCGTCTGTGTACCAACCGCCGAATGTGTAATTCGTCTTTGTTACTGAAGGCAGCGGGTTAGGCAGGGCTGTTTGTCCAGTTGCCGGATTTGTAGCCGGACAGCCGCTTGTCGCATCATTACAGTGATATGTGATAGAGTATGTAGAACCTCCACCGCCGGCAGGAGTAGTTATAGTAATAGATTTAAGTGAACTTGCGCCATTAGAACCTTTACCTATATAGATTGCTGCATAACTTTTGGAAATAGTATGAGTAAAACTATAAGTAGATATATTACTACCAGTTGGACGACTTGAAGGTTCACTAGACATTGATGGAGCATTGCCTGAAATAGTAATCGGTGAATCCGATTCCTTAAAAGAAACGTTCCATTGCGGACGACATGCAGGGAAAGTAATTGTTACTGTTATTTCCCCATTAACTCCTGATAAAGGTATAGCAATAAAGTTTGAAGAAGTGGATGCATTTCCTGAGAAAACCCATCCTGTTCCATTTGTTATCGTAGAGTTTGATTTAAACCATACTCCATTAACTGTACTGCCTGCTGTAGGTGTTTGCGTTGTCCATTTTGTAAAGTCCGTACTAAACAACTCCGTATCTCCCCATGCCATGCCGATATTAGCCATACTCATCACGAGTACAGCAAAAATCATGGCAACATGCTTCCAAATAGCATCCAAAAGGGGGTGATTACGGGGTGATAACTGGGTGATTACAGGGTGATTTCCGGGATATTCGGCTAACGTCGTACTACCCGCAGCACAAGAATCAACTGCCGCAGCCGCAGAACCGGCTAAGATTGTTCCTTTCTTCACTACATTAGACAAATCGTTAAGTACATTTGTTCTCATAGTATTTGTGTGTTTTATGTTTTTCTATTGTTGGTGTTATTTTTCTTCTTTCCCATCAAATGGCAATTCTGTTGCCTTTCCTTCCTCTATCGGACGAATATAATCGCTCGCCTTAACTGGTTACAATTTGTAACCGTTTCATTCCCCTCCTTTAACAATCTGTTTTTCAGCACTTTCCAATAAGTGCGCCCATCCACACTTTCAGTCAAAACTTGGATAACATCCACTACAGAGAAGAAATACTTCTCCGCTTCATCATCCCAAACGACACGAACCTTCGCCTTCTCAAACAGTTGTATTTGTGTTTCCTGGCTCATAGACTGTTCTTCATGTTGACTATATTTTTTCCTATATTTCGCGCACGTATATACATATCTGCGCATGCGGGTGTACAAATCGGCTGCAAAATTACTGCTTTTCGCGCGCACGAGTGTGTAAATTTTTGCAAAAAAAGACGAAATTCTGACATTTTTGCTATATTGACTTTGCAAAAGACCATATTTCGCTTGCATATTTGTGAAAAAAGCAGTATTTTTGCATCAAAATTAAGGTTCATTCAGCCGAGTGAAGAAAATTCTCCACATATGCCTTCTACTGTTGCTCAGTATCTGCGCGTTTGCGCAGATGAGAGATTCTACGGCCATTGACGTTCCGGAACCGTTACCCGCACAGCCGGCAGTCAAAGCAGAGAAAAAAACATCGAAAGGTTTACTCTTTTTCTATCGCGTAGGCGAATGGGTAGACACCTATATGCTCAGAGGCGTTGACACCGCATATATCGGTCTGCCGGAGCACAGCTGGCGGCTCGCATACACCAATGCCATGATCGGAGTGAACTCGCGGCTAACCTCCCATACAGAGCAAATTGGGGATGTGCATATGTTTAATACAACAACCCCCTCTGTGGACCTCGGTTTCAACGCCGGCTACCGGAGCCTCGGCTTCGGCTATTCATGGGATGCTATCCATGCGTACGCGCAACGGCTCAGTTTCTCGCTCGGTAGCAAGTTTATCGGTATGGATTTTGCCATCCAGACCAGTACGAACATCAATACCGACATGCAGGTCAATAATGGGGACAGAGTTGAGATCGGAAAAAGAAACATATCCATCACCAATGCCAACCTAAACCTATGGTACGCCTTCAATGCGGCGCATTATTCCCATCAGGCAGCGGTCAAACAATCCTATATTCAGAAGAAAACAGCCGGCTCGCTGCTTCTCCATCTGGCTTACGCATCCAGCCAAGTGCAAATCACGGACACATTCAGATATTCCCAATCGAATGTACCGCTTCTTCCTACTCTCATGAATAACCTGACCGCTATCCGAACACGTCAGATAGCCATCGGTATCGGCTACGGCATCAACTACACTCCCAACAAAGGCAAAGTGCTTCTACACGCCTCCGCCGCCATGATGCTTGTCACTTATACCGTCAACCTCGCCTCCTATTATCTCCCTGACAGCATAGCCGAAGGTCTGCCGGATGAACCGATGTACAACCTTCCCCCTTCTTCGCCTGTGCATCTCACAGGCAACATGCGCGCCGCCGTCAGTTGGGAGATTAACAAATGGGTACATCTCTCCGCATGGGCTACTGCAGATAATATACGGTTCCGATCCAGCTGGACTGCCAATGACAATCAGATCGCCCTCGAGAACTGGAATTGGAAAGTGCAACTGACCGTAGGAGTCCGTTTCGGCGCAGGAAAAGACAGAGTACAGCGCGCCTTGGAGAACGATGAGTCATACAGAGCCGTCACCAGTGCCAAACCCGAAAGGAAAAAGAGCAAACTCCCGCTCTGGCTGACCGACTTCTTCTGGTCCCCGAAATGGTAAACGCATGCGCGCGCTTATACGTGCGCGCGTTCATTGTTTATTTATAACAAATATAACAAAGAGCCAAAAAAAGAGCCGCCTTTGAGGGCGACTCTATTTTTTATTTAGGATCTTAAGATTCTAAAATTCTTGGTTAGAGACTGGCTTCGTATGTCTGAGCGTCCATGAGTTTGTCAAGCTCTGCAGCATCCTTGATAGCTATGCGGATGATCCATCCTTTGCCATAAGGGTCGTTGTTCACCAACTCCGGCGCTGCGTCTAACTCCTCATTCACTTCAAGCACCTCACCCGATACAGGCATATTGAGGTCACTTACCGTCTTCACGGCCTCTACGGAACCGAAAACCTCACCTTGACCTACCGTCTCGCCGACCGTAGGCACATCAATGAAGACGATCTCGCCCAACTCCGACTGCGCATAGTCCGTGATGCCGACAAAAGCCTCATCACCCTCTACGCGAATCCATTCATGCTCGCTGGTATAGCGAAGATTATCTGGGAAATTCATTATTTTAGATTTGAGATTTTATATTTTAGATTTGATTAATATACACCCGTCGGGATTTGGTCACCCAGCGTGGACATAGCGCAACGGAAACCGATCTTCGACGATGCTTTGTCCTGGTCGAGGTAACGACGAGTGGACGGATTGAGCCAGTAGATACGGTCAGCCCATGAACCGCCTTTGTAAACACGACTCTTCTTGGTTACTTTCGGAGCAAGGATGTCCGTCGGGTCGGTCTTAACGGCTGCCAAGTTAGCTACACCAACGGTATCCAGCGGATAATCGGTGTCGATAAGGCTGGCGAAATCGCCGTCCAGCACGTCACGCTTATCATCCTCTCTACCCCATGTAATCTTCACGCAACCTACCGAGTCAATCTCAAACCGACCATTGTCGTTGAGCACCGGAGTACTGTAGATATTACCACGGAAAGAGTTATATTCGCTCGTCTCCTGATAAGTAGTCTCACGATATACATCGAGCACCCACTCGTTAACGTTGCCGGCCATGTTATACAGACCGAAATCGTTAGGAGCAAACTCGTCCACCGGGTTGGTGATGACGCGCTTGTCGTTCAGCGCACCGCTGACACCCATCATATCACCACGACCGCGAACGAAGTTAGCCTGCATCTGACCGATGTTCTTCTTCGACATATCACGCGGATGATAGCCCGACCAAGGATAAACCTTACCCTCTACAGTCAGACCGTCTTCACCCGCCACAGGTGCATAAGCGGCAAACTCCCACTCGGCCTCCGTCGGAAGACGATAGCCGGTAACGAAAATACCGTCGGCGATATTCACCTTGCGCTCTGCGCCATAACTATCCAGTTTCGGCTTACGGCCATAATCAGGAACATAAGTATCATCCATCAGGTATTTCTCGGTATTGAAGACAAACTTATCGCGGATCCACTCGTAACTCGGACGATAATAGGTAATCGTCTGCTCCGGGTCCTCGGGGCTTACCTCTTCGTACGCATACATCTCGTAACCCGTCTGCTGCTCCCACTCATCCTTGTATGCCTCGTCATCCGTCGGCTGGAGATCAGCAAACGGAGGAATAACGATAGCGCCGGCATTGATAAGAGCCATCTCGTTCACGCGGTCGGTACGCCATTGGCAGTAAGCCATCGCCTGCTCCCACGTTACACCCACTACAGGATAGAAAGAGAAAGCCGGGTGCTCGAAATAATTGTCCTCATACGGATCGTTGTACGCCAAGTCCTCACGCCATACTTTATGGTCAGGACGAGCCTCATCCACCAACTCCGGAGCTACAGCACCGAATACGAACTCCAACCAATGGAGATACTCATTCCAGTTGAGGTTGGTGATTTCATACTTGTCCATGTAGAACGAGCTGACGGTGAGCGTACGGGTCTCGTTGTTACGCGGAGCGGTGAGGAACTCGTCTTTCTCACCTACGGTAAAGGAACCACCCTGGATAGGCACCATACCTACCGGATTAACATTGCCTACACCCTCGTTAGCCTCGAAATTCGTGGTACGTTGGTCAAAATAATTCCAACCGGTGGTGTTGCTGACACGGGTGTTCAGCTCGCGCTGCTGACAAGAAACAGCCGCCATGGCCACCGAAACGATCAAGAAATACTTAAATACGTTTTTCATATGAATTGATAATAGTTTGATATATATCTATACTAATAATTTAATGCGCAATGCGCACGCGTCAGCACATGCGTACGTTATTCAGCCTGCAAATGTACTGCTTTTTTTCGATATACACAAAATTTTCCTTACTTTTTTTCGAATTTTTTGCATATTTCGGCAATTTTTCGTACCTTTGCACCGTGAAAACGCAGATAATGGCCATAGGGAACGTGACGCCGGACAGTTTTTATGCGAGTTCTCGTCTGGACGGACCCTCCGCTGTTTTAGCGTGGGCGCGGCAGGCGTTGGACGACGGAGCGGATATATTGGACATCGGCGCTTGCTCCACCCGGCCGGGAAGTATGCCTGCGAGCGAGGAGGAAGAGTGGTCGAGGTTAGAACCTGCGTTGACCGCAATCCGGCGGGAATTACCTAATGCCCGATTATCGCTGGATACCTTTCGCCCGGAGATAGCGCGGCGGGCGTTGGACTCTTTCGGAGCAATGATTATCAATGATATATCCGGTGGGTGCGAAGCGATGACAAAAGTTGTTCGCGATGCACAGGTGCCGTATATATGGACGCTGCGCGGAGAAATGGATTTGCCGTCCAGACGACCGGATATGGCGGACATAGATTATATCCTGGACCCCGGGTTCGGTTTTATCGGCAGTGTGGAGAAAGACTATGAGTGCATGCGCCGCATGAGTGCGTTGCGCGCGTACGAAAAACCCATACTGGTAGGCATTAGCCGCAAATCAATGGTTTATAAACCGCTGGGACTAACGCCCGAGACCTGCCTCTGCGCCACACAGGCGCTACAACTGTACGCGCTGCAACAAGGAGCTACCATCCTGCGGACACACGATGTAGCCGCCACAAGGGAGGTGATACAACTCTGCGAGTTGTTATTTGTTATTTGAGATTTGACATTTGAGATTTGATATGCAACTGTTATCTTTTTCGTTCGGATTCAAGGATGTGATTGATATCCTGCTGGTAGCCGTTATACTCTATGAGACCTATCGTCTGCTCCGCAAAACGGGAGCGGCTAACCTGTTCTGGGGTATTCTGGCCTTCATCGTGGTATGGTTCCTCGTGAGCTTTGTCTTCCAACTGGATCTGACCGGTGCATTATTCGACCGGATTATATCCGTCGGCGCTATCGCGCTGATTGTCATTTTCCAGGAAGAGATACGTATGTTCTTCTACCGCATTGGTTCCCGTTTCTCTTCATGGCAACTCTTCCACCGACGTAATCCGGAAAACGATGCCGCTTCGCGCCAGCAGATACTGGAGATCACACAGGCTTGCCGCCATATGGCCAGCACCAAGACCGGAGCACTGATTGTTATGGCTGGCGATGCCGGATTGAAAGAGATAGTGGATACCGGCGAGCGACTGGACGCACAAGTGTCCGCGAGACTGATAGAGAATATATTCTTCAAAAATACCCCGCTGCACGACGGAGCGCTGATTATCCGTGACGGTAAGATGATTGCCGCAGCATGCATTCTGCCGGTGAGTAAGAATCAAGACATACCGCTCCATTACGGACTCCGTCACCGCGCTGCGTTAGGCGTAACAGAAAAAACCGACGCCACGTGTATTGTGGTGTCGGAAGAGACCGGTCATATATCCGTGACCGAGAACGGAACGATTCGTGAAGTATCGCCGGACGAGTTATTCCTCGTACTTCAGTCTGCCACGGCGGGGGTTGGATAAATTGCTATACGCGTCGCGGCAAAGTACGCACTGACCCGGTTCCGGCAACTGGAAGAGTATCGTAAACTTCAAACCAATCATCAAGTTATTCACTTTATTGGCAAAGTTGGAGGTGGACATAATGTCCGTCAGCGCCACATTATCCACCATGCTGGTTGTGTTATACACCGGATAGGTAACTCCTACGTTATAATCCAGATTACCCTGCAAAGGCAATACCTGACCCGGATTGCTCGGATTGACATATCCGACAGCGAGCTGCGTGCCCTTAGTGTGCATATCCATCAGACCATAGTCCACGAAAGCCGCCAGACGATACTCCGTCTTACGCTTCGGCACGTCATAGCCAATCGCCTCCTGGATAACGCCGATACGGCCGCCTATCTCGAAACTCAAATCCACATCCAGACCTGTTCCCAAAGTCGTTCTCACGCCTTTTTCTATCGGTCTGTCGGTAAAGAACTGGTACTGCGGCATATTGCGGAACTCATCGTAGTCGTCATACAAACCATAGGTATTCAAGAGCGCTGTTGACTTGGTCTTGGTCCACACATGATAGTACAACTTCACACCGGCCAACATATAGAAAGCCTTGTGCTGCACACCAATCATCAACGGCACCTGCAACGCAATATCATTATAGCGGTCACGGCGGTCACGCAACTCATAGACATACGTGAACTCGTCGTTTTGCAAATCAATCTGGTCCTCCAACGGAACTACACTGTTGGTACCCTGCAGGAAAGCCGTCATTCCCGGAAGAATACCGACACCTGCGTCCAATAGGAAACGCGTCGGACTGTAAGTAGGACCCGCCTGCATCTCATACATGAATCCCAAACCACCGGCTACACCGAAACTCGTAGAATATGTGCTCTGTGTCGGCATCAAAGACCAATCGCCAATCTGCGCATAGGCTCCGACATAATTATTCACCTTCGCATTCACACTACCGCAGAACAGCAATGCGAGAAGCAAAACCCAATATGATTGATGTTTTTTCACAGAATAATTTGTATTTTTCAAAAATAATATGTACCTTTGCACCCGATTTTCGATTTCGGGGAAAGACACTTTCCGTCTTTTGCAGCCGCAAAAGTAGTGTTTTTTTTTGATATACGCAAGAATTATATACGTTTTTTTTATTTTTAGTATAAAAAATCTACAAAATATGGCATTTAATCGCACCTTAATCACAGCGGCACTTCCTTATGCGAACGGTCCGGTGCATATCGGACACCTCGCCGGAGTGTATGTTCCCGCTGACATTTATGCCCGCTACCTTCGTTTGAAAGGAAAAGAAGTGCTCTTTGTCTGCGGTAGCGACGAGCACGGCGTTCCGGTGACTATTCGGGCACGCAAAGAAGGCATCACTACCCAACAGGTGGTGGATCGCTATCACGAACTAATCAAGCGCTCGTTCGCTGATTTCGGTATCAGTTTCGATATCTATTCGCGTACCACTTCGGCGGTGCATCATCAGTTCGCGGCAGACTATTTCCGCGCTATGTATGATGCAGGACAGTTCGTGGAGGAAACTTCCGAGCAGTTCTACGACCCTGAGACCGGACATTTTCTGACGGACCGTAATATACGCGGTGAATGTCCGCGGTGTCATTCGCTGGGTGCCTACGGCGATCAGTGCGAGAAATGCGGCGCTACGCTTTCTCCGGACGAACTGATTAACCCGTACAATGCCGAGACCGGCAATGCGCTGGCGAAAAAAGAGACCAAGCACTGGTACCTGCCCTTGGATCAATACCAGGCATGGCTGGAAGACTGGATTCTCAATAACCATAAAGAATGGCGGTCGAATGTGTACGGCCAGTGCAAGAGTTGGTTGGACGGAGGACTCAAACCCCGCGCCGTGACCCGCGACCTGGACTGGGGTATTCCTGTGCCGGTAGAAGGTGCGGAAGGCAAAGTGCTGTATGTGTGGTTCGATGCACCAATCGGCTATATCTCCAATACCAAAGAGTTATGCGATGCACAACCCGACAAGTACGGACCATGGGAGAAATGGTGGAAGCAAAAAGATACAAGAATGATTCATTTCATCGGAAAAGATAACATCGTTTTCCATTGTATCGTCTTCCCCGCCATGCTCAAAGCGCAAGGCTATAATCTGCCGGACAATGTGCCGTCAAACGAATTCCTCAATCTGGAGGGAGATAAGATTTCCACTTCGCGCAACTGGGCCGTATGGCTCAATGAGTATATCGATGATTTTCCGGGAAAGCAAGACGTGCTGCGATATGTGCTTACCGCCAATGCACCGGAGACCAAAGATAATGACTTCACATGGGCGGACTTCCAGGCGCGTAATAATAATGAGTTGGTGGCTATCTACGGCAACTTCGTTAACCGCGCATTGGTACTGACCAGCAAATATTTCGATGGCAAAGTGCCTGCCTGCGGCGAACTGACCGAGTATGACAAAGAGACCATCGAGGACTTCAAGAATGTGAAGGCCACGCTGGAACAGTTGCTCGATGCCTTCCGCTTCCGTGATGCACAGAAAGAGGCAATGAACCTTGCTCGTATCGGTAATAAATATCTGGCGGATACCGAACCGTGGAAACTCGCCAAGACCGATATGAAACGCACAGCGACGATTTTGCATCTGTCGCTTCAGATTGCAGCGAACTTAGCTATCGCTTTTGAGCCATTTCTTCCGTTCTCATCGGAGAAATTGAAGCAGATGCTGCGTTTGGATGCTGCCATCGGATGGGAGGATCTCGGTCGCATTGACCTGCTGCCGGAAGATCGGGCGTTAGGTGAGGTTAGTCTGCTGTTTGAGAAGATAGAAGACAATGCCATCCAAGCACAATTAGACCGTCTGGCGCGTATCAAAGCGGAGAACGAGAAAGCGGCACAGGAAGAGGCACTGAAAAACTGGCGACCGGAACCGGTCAAAGAACCCACCACTATCGATGAATTCGACAAAACAGACATCCGCGTGGCTACTGTACTGGAGTGCTCCAATGTCAAGAAATCCGACCGCTTGCTGCAGTTCAAACTGGACGACGGCATGGGCGGACGCATTATCTTGAGCGGTATCGCACAGAGCTATCCGGACCCATCCGTGCTGGTGGGCAAACAAGTCCTCTATATCGCTAATTTCCCACCGCGTAAGATGATGGGTATCGAGAGCCAGGGAATGATTCTCTCCGCTGTCGATGCGGACGGAAAACTGGTGGTGACTACTGTCAGCTCGCCCGTCAGAAACGGCAGTCAAGTAGGATAAAAGTACGCTTTTTTACAAAAAATATACGAAAAATTTGCGTATATCAAAAAAAAGCAGTACTTTTGCACCCGCTTTTGAAAAAACAGCGCGGCGAGATAGCTCAGCTGGTTAGAGCGCATGATTCATAATCATGAGGTCCCCAGTTCAATCCTGGGTCTCGCTACAAAAAATCCACCCGTGAGAGTGGATTTTTTTGTTTAACCTACATTGAATTGACTGCCGCCGATGAATTCGCGTAAGATAGAGGTGCGGGGAATGAAAGAAGCCTCCAGTCCTTCGAAGAAACTGAGATAGTAGAGCAACAGTTTCGCCACCTCATATTCCGGTGCCGCCGCAGGAACAGTCTGCAAAGCCGTCTCCACCGAATAGCGTATCGCCGGCAGCTCATAGGTCATAGAGGTATCAAATTCAGCATCCGCCTCCTTGCGGAACGGTTCAATCCATTGGGCCTCGCCTTCCACTACCGCCGGCCATGTAGCAATCGTCATCTGTGGCGATTTGCCGCGTGTTCGTAAATCACGACTCATACGTCTGAGCAAGCGGTGTACATAGGTTGGCACCCAACGCTCTCCATCCAGCGACACGGCACTCATCGGTGCGGCATAGACCTTATACTTGCAGGACGCATCTATATGCTCCGTGAGTATCGGATTGAGCGCGTGGATGCCTTCGATTACCATAATCGAGTCCGCTTCCAACTGCAACGTATCCCCTTGATACTCCCGTTTTTCTTCTGCAAAATTGAAGGTAGGCAAAGCTATCTCCTTGCCTGCAATCAGTGCGTTAAGGTCCGCTTCCAGTTGCGCCAGATCAATCGCATAGACGGACTCGTAGTCTTTCGATCCGTCTTCCTTTCGCGGCGTCAGACTGCCATCCACATACCAGTTATCCAGCGATAACGCCACCGGCTGCTTGCCCTGCGCCAGCAATTCCAGACACAGCTTATGACTGGTACTGGTTTTCCCGCTGGACGAGGGACCGGCGATCAGTACGACACGTACTTCCGGACGAGAGCATACCTCGTGCGCTATACGGACAAGTTGCTCTGTATGATACTGTTCTCCTTCCGCTACCAATTCAGCGGCATGACCGCTCTCTATCATCTCATTGATATAAGAGACTCTACGTTTGTTTTCAGCTATCGACATCGGTAATAATTTTTATTCCCTTACAGGTTGGGATAGATTGTATATATTCTAATGCTTCTTTCAGTCTCCGTTTGGCTTCCGCGATATTGGCACCTTGCTCGATACGCAGCGTCAACTCACGCATATGATAAGCCTGCAGGCGCTCCACCGGCGGTACAATGACAGTAGATACACGCATGCCGAAAATACGGAAGAGGTGCGCTTGGAGTTGTATCGCCGCCGCCTCTACATGCGCCGCATTATGATGGCGTAGCTGAAGACGGATAAGCCGGTGAAATGGCGGATAGTTGAACATCTCACGCTCCGCTATCTGCTGATTGTACAGCGCCATGTAATCGTGGTTCTGCACCATCTGCAGCACTTGGTTGGCAGGGTCAAAAGTTTGCACCCATACTTCTCCTTTGGTCTCTTTTCTCCCTGCGCGCCCCGCTACTTGCTCCAGCATCTGGAACGCCCGCTCATAAGCACGGAAATCCGGTTGGTTGAACAGCGGATCGGCATTCAGTACCGCTACCAGACGTACATCATCGAAATGCAAACCTTTGGTAATCATTTGCGTACCGACCAGTATATCGCATTCATGGTTCGCCACCGCATTGATGATGTCTTGATACGCCGATTTATTACGGGTGGAATCCAGATCCATGCGTAGCACCCGCGCCTCAGGAAATAGTTCCCGTATCTCGTCCTCTATACGCTCGGTGCCAAATCCTATCGTCTTCATCTCGCCTCCACAGTGTGGGCAAAGAGAAGGAACAGGCGTCCGATAACCGCAATAATGGCATCTTAACTCACGCGCCCGCATATGAAGCGTCATCGGTACATCGCACTGTACACACCGCGGCACCTGTCCGCAGGAGACGCATTGAATCTGCGGCGCATAACCTCTCCGGTTTTGGAATAAGATTGCTTGTTTGTTTGCTGCCAGTGTCTCACGGATACGCGCCACAAGCGGGTCACTCAGATGACCGTACATCTCCTTACGGGTGTACTGCTGCTTGAGGTCCACAAGCGTAATATCCGGCAGTTCCACACCGCCGTAACGCTCCGTCAGCGAGACCAGTCCGTATACCCCTTTTTGCGCCAACCAATACGTCTCTACCGACGGGGTGGCCGTGCCAAGTAGCACCTTAGCCCCATGTATTTTCGCCAGCATGACGGCGGCAGTTCGCGCATGATAGCGCGGAGCCGGTTCTGTCTGCTTATAACTGGGGTCATGCTCCTCGTCCACGATAATCAGACCTATACGGGGAATAGGAAGAAAAACGGCACTCCGTGCTCCAAGCACTACATGCGGTTCGTCCTTAGCCGCAGCGAGATAGAGCTCTTCACGCTCCGCGTCTGTAAAGCGGCTATGGTAAACCGTCAACTTATCTCCGAAGATAGCCTGAAGGCGGGTGGTCAACTGCGTGGTTAGAGCTATTTCCGGTACGAGATAGAGTACATTCCTGCCTGCCTCCAGTTGTGATTGAATCAGATGGATATAGATATCCGTTTTCCCACTGGACGTTACTCCGTGCAGCAGTGTTATCTGTTTGCCGGATGCGAATAAATGCTCGATTTCATCGGCACTTTTCTGCTGTGCCGGCGTGAGGGCATGAAGAGGTTCTACTGTACCCGTGAAAGGTGCTATATGGGTCCGGCGACGTTTGGGAGGATTCGTGAGACGTTTGTCCAGTCCGTCAGGCAATGCGGCGGACATCACTTCTCCCAACGTGCACATATAATACGCGCTCATCCACCGCCATAAGTCCAATTGCTCCTTCGCCACCACGGGTGCTGTATCCGATATTGAGGTGACGGGACGTATCTTTGTTGTGAAAGTCTCCGGAATAGGTTCCGTATGCTCGCGTAGCACTATGCCGCGTACTTGCTTGCGCATTAGCGGTACTTCTACATGTGTCCCGGGAACCGGCATAGACAAACCATCCGGGATGCTGTACGTGTAAGTATCTCGGATGGCTAATGGTAATATGACGTCAACGTAATTTACCATTTATTCATTTCTCTCCTTCTTGGGCAACGGCTTTGAGATAACAAGCGCGGCAAAGCGGTTCATAACTATCCGTCTCTCCGAGCAGTACGCGCTTGTCGCTCTGCACCAGACGATGACTCACATAAGCCAGATCGCCGCAATGAACACAGATAGCATGCGTCTTATACACATCCTCCGCTATCGCCATCAACGCCGGCATAGGACCAAAAGGCACTCCCCGGAAATCCATATCCAGACCGGCTACGATAACGCGGATACCGCGCTCCGCCAACTGACGGCATACATCGACAATACCCATATCAAAGAACTGCGCTTCATCAATACCCACTACGTCTATATCATCCACCATCAATAGGATGTTCTGGCTGCTGTCCACCGGTGTGGACTGGATGACATTGCGGTCGTGGCTCACCACATCTTCCTCGCTATAGCGCACATCAATAGCCGGCTTGTAAATCTCTACGCGCTGCTTGGCGAACTTAGCGCGTTTCATACGGCGGATCAGCTCTTCGGTTTTGCCGCTGAACATGGAACCGCATACTACTTCAATCGATCCGCGGCGTAATACCGGGCCTTTGGTGTCTCGTTCTGAAAACATATCTTTTACTAATTACTAATTACCAATGACAAATGCTAAATCACATATTTAGCTTCACATCCTGCGCATTCATCTGCAGCGTTGTCCGACCGCGATAGCTATTCTCCTCCAGATAAAAACAGATATCTATACTGTTGCCGTTTTGCAGATGTTCCGCTTTGTCTCCTTGTCCGAACGCAATGCCATCCATCGCCACGATGCGGTCGGTCAGGTCAAGATGCAGATGACGCCCGCCACTTACCGCGCGCGTGTTACGATTATTGATAAGGTTACGGCAAAGGAAAAGAGGCCGCTCATTAGACGGTCCGAAAGGTTCAAGGCATTGGAGAATCTTATACATCTTCCAATTCATATCGCTCAACTCCACTTCTGCCTCTATCTCCAGTGTGGGTACTTGTTGTTCGGCGGTTATATGCGCCGCCACATATTCCTCAAAGCGGCGCTTGAACTCCGGCAGATCCGCTTTATGCATGCTAAGACCCGCAGCAAACTTATGACCTCCGAAATTAGTAAGCAGGTCGCGACATGAGTCTATAGCGGTATATATATCGAAATCACTCACAGAGCGAGCACTGCCACTGATGATATCATCTTCACCGGCCGTTAGAACGATAGTGGGGCGATAATAAGTTTCCGTCAGACGGCTGGCTGCTATTCCCACTACACCTTTATGCCATTCGGGCGAATAGACTACTGTGGTATGCTTGGTGTCATTCTCCGGGTCGGCCTGCAGTTGTGCCAATGCTTCATCTGTAGTCTTGGTATCAAAATCACGGCGGTCCTGATTATAGGAATCAATATCCTGCGCGAAACGCATTGCGCCTTCTTCATCATCCGTGATAAGCAGTCGCACCGCCTCTGCGCCGCTTTTCATACGTCCGGCAGCATTGATACGCGGCCCTATCTTATACACCAGATCACTGATGGTAATCGTTTTCCCCTCTATACCGGCCACCCGCATGATAGCCCGCAGACCTACGGACGGCTGCGCATTGAGAGCACGAAGGCCATAGAAAGCCAGTATCCTGTTCTCCCCTGTCAAAGGCACTATGTCGCTGGCTATGGACATGGCTAATAAGGGCAACAAACGATACACCTCCTGCGGTTCTATCCCGCGACGCTGGGCATAAGCCTGCGCCAGTTTGAAACCGACACCGCATCCGCTCAGTTCCTTGAAAGGATACTGGCAGTCTGCACGTTTCATATTCAGTACCGCCACTGCTTCAGGAATAGTCTCGCCGGGTGTATGATGATCGCAAATGATAAAATCCACTCCCAGCGAATTGGCATATGCTATTTTGTCCACGGCTTTGATTCCGCAGTCCAAGGCTATCACAAGCGTACAACCCTTCTCTTTGGCAGTGTCAATGCCTTTGGTGGAAATACCGTATCCTTCCGTGTAACGGTCCGGGATATAATAGATAAGATTATCTGTCTGGGTACGCAAAAATGAATACATCAACGCTACGGCCGTCGTGCCATCCACGTCATAATCACCGTACACCATAATCCGTTCGTGACAGTCGATAGCTTGACATAGACGGTCAACCGCCGCACCCATATCACGCATCAGGAAAGGGTCATGCAGGCTATCCAGAGAAGGACGGATGTAAGCGCGTGCTTGAGCGGCGGTACGTAACCCGCGACCGGCTAATAGACGACCCGCTACCGGACTGATTTCCAGTTCGGCGCTCAAACGCTCAGCTGCTGCCTGCTCCTCTGACGTCAATTCTTTTATTTTCCAATGGATATTCACTCTTCTTGTAGTTGGTATTCATCCGCTTCTTTCCACTGCGGTAGCACTTCCCTAAAATGCCTCAGTTTTTCCACGGACAGGTCCACAATACGCGTGGCTCCTTCGTAATCCTCAAAACCCGCTACGTCTTTCAACCATGTATCGTATGCCACCGAATGGCCGATATAATCCATCTGCAGACCGTCCGTTCCTATCATATTCACACCCACGGCATAACAATGATTCTCCGCCGCCCGCGCCGGCAATAGGGCATCCCAGTATTGAATTCGGACGGTTGGCCAGCATGCTACGCAAACGAGGATGTCATACATATTATGCTTGTCCTGACGCAACCAAACAGGGAATCGCAGATCGTAGCAGACCGCAAGCCGTATTTTCACTCCCCGGAAATCGAATAGCGTACGCTTGTTACCGGGGGAGAAAAACTCCGCCTCCCCGCCGGACGCATACAAATGGTGCTTGTCGTAGTACTGAGGAGTGTCGCCGGGACGGAAAATAAATCCGCGGTTATATAACACCCCTTTATCCCTCACCATCATCGAACCGATAATCGCCATGTTATACGTATCGGCCATCTGCTGCAGAGCCCGGGATGTGTTGCCTGTAATCCACTCTTCTGCCAGTCCGGGACGATCGGTACAGAACCCGGTATTAAACATCTCCGGCACTACAGCTATATCTGCTCTGCCGGCGATGGCACGCAGACGCTCGTCCAGCAAACCGATATTGGCCTGCGGATTGGCCCACTCGATCGGATATTGAAGAAGGGCTATTTTCACTTTTTACCCTTCTTTTCTCCGCCGGTTGCTATCTGCTCGCGCATGGTAGTATCTGCCTGGATATTCTGCATGCGGTAGTAATCCATGATACCGAGATTACCGCTACGGAATGCTTCTGCCATTGCTTGCGGAACCAAAGCCTCCGCCTCTATCACTTTCGCGCGGGCCTCCTGAGCCTTGGCTTTCATCTCCTGCTCGCTGGCAATAGCCATCGCACGACGCTCCTCGGCTTTCGCTTGCGCGATATTCTTATCCGCCTCCGCCTGGTCCATCTGCAACTGCGCTCCGATATTCTTACCTACATCAATGTCCGCTATATCAATGGATAGTATCTCGAAAGCTGTTCCGTCATCCAATCCCTTCGACAGCACCAATTTACTAATCGAATCAGGGTTTTCAAGCACTTGCTTATGACTCTCCGCACTACCGATAGAACTAACGATACCTTCACCCACGCGCGCCAGAATCGTATCCTCACCGGCACCTCCGACCAATTGGCGAATGTTCGCGCGCACTGTCACACGAGCTTTGGCAATCAACTGGATACCGTCTTTCGCCACTGCCGTTACCGGCGGCGTATCAATCACCTTCGGGTTGACACTCATCTGCACAGCCTCAAATACATCACGTCCGGCAAGGTCAATAGCAGTAGCCATCTGGAATGACAAATCAATACCCGCCTTGCTGGCACTCACCAGCGCATGCACTACGCGCTCAATATGTCCTCCTGCCAAGAAATGTGCTTCTAAACTATCGCGTTTGACATCCTGCAATCCGGCTTTGTGCGCCTCTATCATACAATTGACGATTTTGGTGGGAGGCACCTTACGGATACGCATCAGGAAAAGCTGTACCAAACTGATACGTACACCACTTACCACTGCGTTAATCCACAGCATAAAGGGTACATAGTAGAAGAAAATGCATAATAATATCGCACCCAGCGATATGATTACGATCAATAATACTTCACTCATAGTTTATCCTTTCATTTTTGTTTGTTTCTTCGGAGTCTTTTTAGGAGCCTCTTTTTTCTTGGCCTCCTCTAATTTATTGTTCGCCAGATGAACTTGGCCGTCGATCTTTGTATCCAGCGCCATCTTTTCCAACGCATGGCTATGGAGGAAACCCCAGATAGCCAGACCGGATAATAAAACGCATGCCCCTAAAGTGATATAACCGGCCAATCGCCCCAAGAGCAACCACGCTACAACCACAGAGGCAATCAAGCACACGAAACCACTGATGCCCGCTATGCCAAAGCCCGGCAAAAGGAACATCTCCATTAGTAATAACGCGACGCCCGCGAGCACTAATAATACGACTAAAACAGTATTCATGCAAGTCCTTTCTGTAAAAAAAATCAATTATTTTTTCTCAATTCGGCTGCAAAGATACTAAATATCTTTGATATGACCAAACAAAAAAAAATAATTTGCACAAATAAATTATTTATACTACTTTTGCGGCGATTTTTTGAGGGCACACCTTATTATATATGAGTAAGAATCTGGTTATAGTGGAGTCTCCGCATAAAGCGGACACCATCGGTAAATTTCTCGGTAGTGACTATCATGTTATGAGCAGCCAGGGGCACGTACGCGATATTGAACCGATAGGAAAGAACTCATTGGGTATTGATTTTGAGAACGGCTATCGTCCGCATTATGCTATTGATGCACACAAGGAGCACCTGATTGAGCAATTGAAGCGGGAAGCGAAGAAAGCGGATACCATTTGGTTGGCATCCGATGAGGACCGCGAAGGGGAAGCTATTGCATGGCACTTGAAAGAAGTATTGGATCTGGATAAGAAAGATACCAAACGTATCGTCTTCCACGAGATTACCAAACCTGCCATCTTGGAGGCTATCGAGCATCCGCGTGATATTGATTATAATCTGGTGAATGCGCAACAGGCTCGCCGCGTGCTTGACCGTATCGTTGGATTTGAACTTTCACCGGTGTTATGGAAAAAAGTGACAACGGGCCTCTCGGCCGGCCGTGTACAGTCGGTTGCGGTGCGCTTGATTGTAGAAAAAGAGAGGGAGATAGAAAACTTCCGCGCCTCATCGTCTTATCGCGTTTTTGCCGATTTCATCGGAGTTAATCCGGGTGACGCTTCGGTATTAAAATGCGAACTGAACCATCGCTTTTCGCACAAAAAAGACGCCATAGAGTTTCTCGAGAGTCTGAATACGGCGCAGTTTATTGTACGCGATGTGCAACGCAAGCCGGTGAAGCATATGCCCGCACCGCCCTTCACCACTTCGTCGCTCCAGCAAGAAGCGGCACGTAAACTGAAATTCACCGTTTCAAAGACGATGCGTCTGGCGCAGTCGCTATACGAGAGCGGAAAAATAACGTATATGCGTACCGACTCTGTTAACCTCTCCACACTGGCTCTCGCCACCTCAAAAGAGGTTATCACCAAGCAATATGGTAAGGAGTATGTCCACACCCGTCAATTCCATACCAAAGCCAAAGGAGCACAAGAGGCGCATGAAGCTATCCGCCCGACGTATATGAGCACGCTTAGCGCAGGTGCTACCAAAGATGAGCAGAGATTATACGAGTTGATATGGAAACGTACCATTGCCAGTCAGATGGAAGAGGCCGAGAGCGAACGCACCACCATCGAAGTATCTGTACATGGTAGCAAATATGCTTTTATAGCTACCGGAGAAGTGATTCTCTTCGACGGCTTTACACGCGTCTATGTACAATCGACTGACGAGGAAGCGGAAGAACGGCGTATACTGCCGTCTATGGCGCAACGGGAACGACTCAAATTGGTCAATGCCGAAGCTATTCAGACTTACGCAAAACCGCCTTTCCGCTATAACGATGCTACGCTTGTCAAGCGTATGGAGGAATTGGGCATCGGGCGGCCTTCAACGTATGCCACTATCATCGAGACGATTCAGAAGGTGAAGTACGTCGAGAAAGGTTCTGTACCCGGTCAAAAACGCGATATAGCTGCGCTGACGCTCAAAAACGGCATGGTGGTGGAGAAACAGAAAAGTGAATTATACGGAGCCGAGACTCAACGTTTCTTACCTACCGATCTCGGTCGGATGACGAATGATTTTCTGGTAGCCCATTTCCCTGAGATTCTCAGCTATGATTTCACGGCTCATGAAGAGGAGCAGTTTGATAAGATTGCTGTAGGGCGCGCTGATTGGACCCAAACAGTAGATAGTTTCTATAAGACCTTCAAACCATTACTTTCCTCCATTCCATCGGGGAAAGTGGAAGGACGGCTCTTAGGCAATGACCCGGCAACCGGTCAGCCCGTTATCGCGAAAATCAGTAAGATTGGTCCATGTGTTCAATTAGGAGACGCGAGCAACGACAAACCGAAATTCGCCAGTCTGAAGAAAGGGCAGTCTATTTTCTCTATCACGCTAAACGAGGCTCTGGAATTGTTCCGTAATTCTCTCCCACGCACTTTAGGCGAGTACAAAGGAAATGATATTATCATCGGAGAAGGGAAGTACGGACCGTATATCCATTATGGCAAATCGTTTGTCAGTCTGCCGCGTGGCAAAGATCCTCTGACGCTGAAAATGGAAGAAGCTATCGCGCTTCTGGAGCAGAAACAGGAAAAAACCACGGCACTCAAAGAATGGGGCGATATACAAGTTATGCCGGGACGTTTTGGCGCTTATATCCGTACGCCGCAAGGTAATTACCTTATTCCAAAAGGAACGGACATTGCTGCTTTGACAGAAAAGGATGTCCGCGATATCATGGCAAAAACAGAACCGTTGAAGCCCGCAAAACGTCTTTTCAGAAGAAAAAGTGCAAAATAATCAAAAAAAGTTTGCGTATATCAAAAAAAAGCAGTACTTTTGCACCCGCTTTCGAGCAAATCGAACTTCGAGAAGTAGCGCAGTTGGTAGCGCACCACGTTCGGGACGTGGGGGTCGGGCGTTCGAGTCGCCTCTTCTCGACAAGACGAGAGAGTCATCATCTGATGGCTCTCTCGTCTTATTGAAACGCCCTGTCCCCTACCGAGCGAACGTAGTTATTCTTCAATCGGTTTCTGCTTATCGTACGGCATTCTCCACCGCGCGAAGAACCGGTTCAATGGTTGGAGGTGTGCCGACTGCCTCAATCAACCACTCCTTGGGTGTTAAGCGCCCCAAACGGTAAATACGCATGTACTCGAGCGCAAAATCCTTCTGTGTCTTGCATTGCGATAGATGTTCCTCCAATTGAAATTGCACAATATGCCCGAGTGGATAATTCGGTAAATACATCGGCGCATTCACCATGTGACTATACACAGCCAGCAAGATACAGTCATGCTCGCCTAAGACGGGTTCATAATATTGGTTCCATACCTCTTTGGCTATCTGCATCGTGGCTTCGCATAACTCTTTCGGAGTAGCTTTAGGATGCACGTATATCCATTGCCACATCGCCATATCCACCAGACTGACACCCATAATCTCATACATGGACCAGAATTGGTCGAAGATTTCGTCCTTGGACATTTGGGAATTGACATTTGCTATCTGGGAGTTGGGCAGCAGTTGTAAATCCCGCTGCTGCCATAGAAAAGCGGAAGCCTCTGTATAGGCTGTATTGGGTACACCGGAGAGCATGTAATGGTCAATAAAATACATGTCCAGAATTTGCTCTACACAGTGTCCGAACTCATGCACGGCGATGTTATACCCTTTATAATCCATTCCGTTTTCGGGGATGCGGGTTCTAAGGCGCGCATCTTCTTTTCGTCCCAGACAAGGCCATGCATGTCCCGATCCGCGAGCCGGTTCCACCGCTATATGATGCGCTATTCGGCGAGCGTCTTCCGAGTAAAAGCCCATTTGGGTCAGAAGTCTCCACATATCTGCTGCGAAAGCATTGGCATCAGGGTATAGTTTGCGCGTTAGCGCACTCAACTCATCTTCATCCATGGACGCACGCGCTTTGAACCCGTCGTACCATATGTCGTACGGACGCAAATCTCTACCCAAACGCTCCTTGATAATCTCCGCCACTTGTTGGACCTGCGTGGATCCAACCAACGCACGGAAGAGACTATCCAGTTCCGCAGCAGGAATCTCCACCCCTTCTTCAAAATTACGGATAATACCCGTTGGTGCCGAGGGGCAGTACGGGTCCTCGGCAAAATAGGCGTGCGCGACGGCCAGAATCCGTTCATAGCGGGTGTAAGGCTCTGCTTCGGAAGCATCGGAATACGGTTTCCAGATAAACTCTGCGCCGTTGATGGCTTGCTGCGGAATAGTCTGACTGACAATGCGTTGCATGACCTGATAAATCATCTCTTGCTTTTCCTGGCCGCCTTCGGCACCATAAAGCGCTTTGAGCTCGTCACGCAGATTCCAGTGGCTGAGCAATATCTTATCTTCTGGCCATAACTGACGGTTATCCTCTGTACGCAGATTACCCATGTAGATATTGTAATCCGCGATATAGTTCTCCGCGTCTGCTAATGCCTGCGCCATGCGGGTTTTGACCTCTGCCGGCACACGGGTGGTGAATATATCTCCCATGCGGGCAAACGCCCATTCCTGACGTGTCCATTGACGACCGAGTGTGTTTTTCTCCTCTAAACTATAATGCGGAAAATTGATGATTGTGACGAATGCCAGTTTATTGGCAAACATATCATCCGAGAAATGCGCCAACGGGCTGTAGCCGGACATAATCCAGTCAGGCGACTGAGGCTCTGATGCATTGGTCAACTGCGTCGGACGGAGTAATTCTACTGTCAGCATGTCTGCCGATTGAGAAATATTCTCCATGATACGGCTCAGGGATTCGAATAACGCCAGTCGTTCGCTATCGGTTGTACAATAATTCTCCGCCACCAGGCGGTCAAAATCCGCTTGCGAACCATCCTCTGCTGTCCATAGGGCAGCCGCTTGACGGACACCAAGAGGGGCGGATTGATCCGTTAAAACCGGACTTTTTGCTGTACATGATACCATCATAATAAAGCCCAAAATAAGATATTTACCTTTCATATGTAATGAATTTTTCGGCGCAAAATTACAAAATAATTTTGATATGTGCAAAAATATTTGTACCTTTGCAGCCGATTTTGAAATTATTAATATTTTTTCCTCTCCGGCTTAGAGGTAGCTCCCGCTTGGGAAAACTAACGAGGAATGCGAGCGAAGCGATATTCCGGGTTAAGAGCGAGGGCATTACGTAGCGCTACCACAAGGGCGTAGCCCGCAGTCGCGCGAGTAATAGCCAACAGCGATGGCTAATTATCAGAAACTGACTCCTCGTAGTGAGGATTATTCAAAGTGGTACAATGAGTTGGTCGTAAAGGCTGACCTTGCCGAACAAAGTGCCGTACGCGGATGTATGGTGATTAAGCCTTATGGCTATGCTATATGGGAAACGATTCAGGCGGAATTAGACCGCCGGTTCAAGGAGCAAGGCGTTAAAAATGCCTATTTCCCTTTGCTTATTCCTAAATCGTTCTTAAGCCGCGAGGCGGAGCACGTGGAGGGTTTTGCCAAAGAGTGCGCCGTGGTGACTCACCACCGTTTGATGAACGACCCTAACGGTCGCGGCGTTGTGGTTGATCCGCAGGCCAAGTTAGAGGAAGAGTTAATCATCCGTCCGACGTCGGAGACGATTATATGGTCCACCTACAAGAACTGGATTAACAGTTATCGCGACCTGCCTATCCTGTGCAATCAATGGTGTAATGTGATGCGTTGGGAAATGCGTACGCGTCTGTTCCTCCGTACGGCGGAATTCCTGTGGCAGGAAGGTCATACGGCGCATGCTACCAAGGAAGAGGCGGAAGATTACGCACGCACCATGCTGGATGTCTATGCTGATTTTGCGGAGAACGTGATGGCTATCCCCGTGGTGAAAGGCGTTAAATCGCCTAACGAGCGTTTCGCGGGCGCACTGAATACGTATTGTATCGAGGCGATGATGCAGGACGGCAAAGCCCTGCAGGCGGGTACCAGTCACTTCCTTGGACAGAATTTCGCCAAGAGTTTTGATGTGCAGTTCCTAACAAAAGAGAACAAATACGAATATGTATGGGCCACCAGTTGGGGTGTGTCTACCCGCTTGATGGGTGCGCTGATTATGACGCACTCGGATGATAACGGTCTCGTCCTCCCGCCGCATCTGGCGCCGATACAGGTGGTCATCGTTCCTATCTTCAAGAAAGAGGAAGATTTAGCCAAACTGCTCGTCAAACTCAATCCTATTGCCGACAAGCTGAAAGCTCTGGGCGTTCGCGTCAAAGTGGATACCGACGACAAATACACGCCGGGTTACAAGTTCGCGGATTATGAGATGAAGGGTGTACCTGTACGTCTGGCTATGGGCGGCCGCGACTTGGAGAACGGCACCATCGAGATTGCCCGCCGTGATACGCAGACCAAAGAGACTATTTCTCTCGATGGAATCGAAGAAAAAGTAGTAGCGCTGCTGGAGGAGATTCAAAAGAACCTGTTGACCAAAGCCTTGGATTTCCGTATTGCCAACACCCGTGAGGTGAACAGCTATGAGGAGTTCAAAGAGGAGGTACAGAAGGGCGGGTTCATCCTCGCCCACTGGGATGGTACTCCTGAAACGGAACAACTCATCAAAGATGAAACAAAAGCGACTATCCGCTGTATTCCGTTGGCTGATCTGCCGGGGCACAAGAGTGAACCGGGTCAATGTATGGTGACGGGCAAACCGTCCGCCGGACGTGTTATTTTCGCGCTTAGTTATTAAACGGCATAATCTTTGTCAGTAGCCTTATAGCATGAGACGACTACTGCACATATGGCTTTGTGGCTTCTTCTTACTCCCTTCCCTTCAGGGGAGGGCTGGGGAGAGGCCTCTTTTGGATTCCTGTATGATCAAGATACAGGACGGCGACACGCTGTATATGGCATGGTTGCACGAGATATGGGTGTATCCGCCCATGAAATTCAAAAACAAGAAACAAGAGAAATTCTATTGGAAAACGGTGCGCGATGTGAAGAAATGTCTTCCGTACGCCAAGATGATTACCAAAGACATGGCATATGCCGACCAGGAGTTAGCCAAGCTGCCGGACAAGAAAAGCCGTAAAAAATGGTGGCATAAATTCGAGCGTTCGCTCTATAAGAAATATGAGAAAGATTTCCGCGGTATGTATGCCAGTCAGGGCATGATGCTCATGAAACTGATGGACCGCGAAACCGACCGTACAAGTTACGAACTCATCAAGCAATACAAAGGCAAGGCGAGTGCCAATTTCTGGCAGTTCGTCGCCAAACTATTCAAAAACGACCTGAAGGAAGAGTATGACGCGTCGGACAAAGACCGCATCACCGAGCGCGTCATCAATCTCGTTGAGGCAGGACAATTATAACCTAATAGTTACCCAATAGCCCATAACATATACCAAACCGACCCACATTGCGTGAGTCGGTCTGGTGAGTTGGTGCGATAGTGCTTGTTTGTAAGCCCCACTATTGTTTATATAAGATGAACGGCTTTATCGTTGCGACGCCGTCATATGAGAACATATACAACGTCAATTCATCGTCTTTAATGGAACACCCCGTACTATAAGTAAAGGTCTCCGTATAACTGGGGGCACCAAAGGGATATTTTGTACACTCGCCAGATATTTGCAACTTGCTATCTTTAACGACATATTGAAGCATAATAGAGTTCGGTGCTTCCGTAAGGACTATATTGTTTGTAGTATCCGGTTTCTCGGTATAGATTAAAACACCATCTGCTTGGAAGGTAAGCGATTTCACCTTAAAGGCCCCCTGATTATAATGTTCGGACCATGTTCCAAACAAATCTTCCTTGGATATCTCTTGAGGTGAGTCAGGCGTTATAATAACTTGGTCCATCTCTTCCAAAGGCTTTGCAAACATCTCTCGAAGTGCATCTTGTGCAAGAGGCGCCCAATGAACATACTGACTGCTTTCCGGAGCAATAGTAAAACACGTAAACGCATACGGAATAGCAATAGTAGGGTTGATCACAGTCACTCCCTCTTGAACAGACAGAGCGTTTAAAGCATTGACATTATCCAATTGAAAAGTCAAAACGGTGTCATTGTTCGCAGTTTGGATAATATAGCCTTCGTGTGAGATACTTTCGTCTGCTGCATCCCTACATTTGAATGTAGCTATTATACTGCCGCCGGAAACATCTTCCTGCCCGTCCGGGAAGATCGATGGTCCATTCGGCTCGTCACCATTGCATGCCGCAAAAAGCATAACAACGGCAAATAATAATGATAACTTTTTCATAATTGTAATTGTTTGGTTGTTAAAATGATAGCGTAATGGGCGATTGGGGTTGCAAAATTACAACATCTCGCGCATTTAACAAAACAAATGCAACCTTTTCTGCCATAATTTTACATTTTGCAAAGTGCGGTTGGCAATTATTGGCAAGTAGTAATGCTCCCGTCCAATCTGTACGTTTTTCCCTATCGACGAATATAGAGTTGTCCGTCACAGAAAGGGTACCGGTGAACTAATTCATATTATTCAGCAATCCTATTTCACTTGCGTTTCCGTATAAGTTGCTCTTGTTGCCAGCACGCCGTTCTTTCTTTTTTGCAGACATAATTGCTTTCATTTATTTTGAAACGTTTTTCATTTCAATATTGGTTACTACCGACTGATTGTCAAATCCAATTGTCAATGTCGGAGGTGTTTCTTTTGGGTCTCCTTTGTAAAGATTCCAGACATAACCATCGGGTAAACTATCCCGTTCCCATTTTTCATCCGATAGAGAATTCCGGGCCGAAGGATCTGTACCGGACTTCCCGTACAAAGGATTTATAAACATTCCCAAAAGGAATGCTCCCGATACAATAAAGCAGAAAATAACTTTTAGTATAAAAAATATAAAACTGCGTTTGCTGATTTGAAGGTCTGAAGGTTTATATACATGCTCCAAATAGTCAGTCGTAGTACATAATTCCAGATTTTGGGAATGGAGATGATAAGAGCATGTATCCCATAAGTAATGCATGACATCCAATAACAAGTATACAAAACTGCATGTTATAGTTACTTTAAGGAAGATATTGGTTTCATGATACTTTCCTTTGGTAAACATCAATACCCAACACGACCCGATGATCAGGAATACAATCTTACGTATCAATTCGGAACCTTTGCTGGATTGTTTATACTTATATTCATTAGCCTCTTTTCTCGCCTTCTCCAATTCGTCAGACTTTGGTTTCTTTTCATTTTCCATAATTCTTTTGATTTTTTATGTTAATACACTTTTTGCCCCCACAGGGACCTTTGGACAAAATACCTACAGGACCACCTACAGGACCACCACAAGGTCCGGTATATAGACTACCATAAGGTTTCTTACGGTTTATTTCTACTTGTAGTTTCTTACCTGTAAGTACGACTTTTTTTTGACATGCTGTACCGGCAAGTTTTTTAAGCTTGCCGGTACCAGCGTTTTTAGAAACTGTCACCATTAATTGCGCTTTATTGGAATGTTTTTTCATAACCTATCATTAGTTTCGCCGACAATAATTACGCCCAACCGTACCATTCTACAAGCAAAGGAAGTCATAACTTGATTTTTCTGTCTTTTCATGATTTAAGCAATTAAAAAGTTAATATTTGTGGATTATTTTACTTCCGGTGTTATTACAACTTATCTGCGCCACTTGACAGTTATGTATTTTCATAAACTTGCCATAGTATAATAAGCTTATCAATAATTAAACCTTTTATTTTCCGATATTCTTGCCCTGCACATCATAGGTCTCTTTTCCGCTACGAATGAGCACTTGTCCGTTTTCAAAGATTTTTTGGGGAACGGGTGAAGAATCATATGGTATATTTTCTATTGCTTCAGGAGTAGTCTGTATCAAGCGCTTGTGAAATATCTTGCCATAATAACAGTTTTTATATCGTGCCCACAAGTTATACGGACCTCCTCGTTCCAAATATAATATGTCTATATTATGATTTGCAGGATCATTTATTTCCCTTATTGGGATAGATGAATTATTAGTTGTTATCCATAGGCTATCTGCATCCAAATATACATACTCATTTGTAATACAATCTCTATATACTAAATAATAAGTAAGATACTCATAATAAGGCGCAGGAGTTTTATATGTGCGATTATATAATATGGAAAATACAATATCCTCGCATGTAAGCGTATCACCATCAACAGCAGTCTCTTCCGCCGTCACTGAAAAGGGTAGTATGCATAATAATGTTATTATACACAATAACTTTATTCGTTCCATTGCTATTTATCTTTTATAAAATCGTTTGCTATATACTTCCCCGTTAATTGTGGTAGAAAACATATAATAACTCCGTCTAAGCAAGGACGAAATATCAATAATGTCTCCTTGTGAAGCATTTGAATACATAACAGGTATGCCCATAAGAGTTGTAATCGTTATAGGCCCAACCTCAATGGAAGTTGGGAAGTTTGGATTACTTGACGTAACTGAGTATCGCAGAGAATTCCCTGATACAAATAAGTTGAGATATAATTCCGGTTGTATTGATGTCCCTGCCGTAAAGGTAAAAGTGTCACTAGTTCCATTACTGTTGGTTCCAGAAATTGCGACATCATAGTATTGCGTCGCTGGCAACTGTAAAATAGTATCAATAACGTCTGCCGAAACGTTAAACGAATGCGGCACCAAATCAGTTAATCCCGTGTAAGTAATGGTATATATTTCACTACCATTCGCAAAAGCCGAAAAATCTAAATATACGTAGTTGTTATCAGATGTTTCACTTCTCCTTACAAGAGGCTTATTGGGACGATAAGGTATCTCTATTTCAAAACTTTTGGTTTGTTCCTCATAGGTTGCATCCACAAGCATAGAAGCCTTCCCTTTAATTTGACCTATAATATTCTTTGTTGCAGAATTACGTTTCCATTGCACATTGTTCGGTAAAGTAGAATAAGAAAAAGCATGAGTATTTGGATTAATATTAGCAATTACATATGTACTGTCGAAGGAATTTAATTCGCAAACAATGTTACTATATGCCACTCCATTTCCCGTTGTTGTAACTGTATATGTGTTATTGGGGTAAAGTATGCTACTATTACATGTAATCGTGCCACTATGCAATGGGGCAAAAGGATTCCCTCCTAGAGGAATGTCGTACATCCATCCTGCCCCACGAAGCAAATCTAAAGTATACGGCGTAACTTCGCGTATTGATTCTTTAAAACTCAATTCAGGATCCAACAAATCAATCAATCCATTATCATAATCATCGTCTGTGTAAACATCAATAGCTATCTCATGCAACTTTATACCAGAGAAGGGAGCAGTTACACTATCTTCGCGAATGTTATTTAAATGCATGGCCTTTGTGAGATAAGTCTCGTCCATCCCCTGCGCCCATACGGATTTTCCAGTGAAAAATTGGTTAGCACTAACTGTTCCGTCTATGATATCAGATAATGCGTTGTTATCTTCATTATAGATTATGGCATCATAAGTATTGATATAATGAATGCCATTATCTACAATGCCGACATTTGCCGTCGTATCATTAAATGTGCTTTGGATACCACACCCCATAGCCAAAGCATGCAGAAGAAGCGTAATAGCATCATATGAATCGTCAGAAACGGAGTCCACAGTACAATGATAAGAGACATTGTTACGTAATTTGATATACATGCCTACAGCATGATTTACGCCTCGAGTTTGATTTGACATCGCCATCGGAACTAATATCCAATATGGATTAGTTACAAGTGAATTCAATTTAGGGTAGTATGATAAGTTTTTTATCGTATCTGAATAAACAATATCGACCTTACATAAAATAGACATATCTGGTCCCAAATCTGCTAAGGAAACATCAGCCGATATATCTACCATATTCATTATTCCCAGTTGAGTTACTGCGTTCGTGAATATTTTAGAAGCAGCATCCATGGCAAGTTCTAACTCCGGCATTTCTTCAGCATGATTTATGAATTTAATCTTACGAGGGGCATTCGGTATGTTTCCTTGGAAGGAATAGGAATTTACCGCAGCTGTTGTGTCCACTTTGATAAATGATGTAACAGTTGTTGTAAATGCCCAAGAAGGCACTAAGCAAAGCAAAACAAATAGCCCTAAAAGGAAATATCTTTTCATAACACTTATTATTTAAATAAATTAATAATATTAATAAACCATATTTATTGTACCACGAATTGTCCTACCAAAGCGCCGCCGTCGGTCTCAATATGAAGCACATAAACGCCCGGAGTGGCGATTTGTTCGGAAAGAGTACTAGTGAACTGCCGGGTAAGAACGGTGCTACCGGTAGAAGCATTAACCACTGTCGCCTCCGCGGAAGGAATTGCCGGCTCCTCAATAGAGATTGCAAGCATGTTACCATTAATAGTGGCATGGAAATCTGTAGGGCGAGTAGGGTCTGTAGGTTCTTTATCCGGACCATCCAGAGGATCATCTCCTCCTATCATTCCCATTTGCACAACTTCCATTAACGGAATTACTACTTCGTCTGCGCAAATTAAGCAAGGCGCTACAAAAAGCAGGTTCAATGCCAGAGAGAGAATCTTTTTCATAGATTTTGAGATTTTTAAGTTAATTAACAGACGCCATGATAAAAGCGCCGCCAAACCTTTATGATTTGACGGTGCAAAAGTACTGCTTTATGGCAATATGACCAAATAAAAATGTGGGAATTTGCAGAACTGCAAACTCCTGATTATCAGCAGGTAAGGAGAATTTAAATGTGGGAAATATTTTATTGACTATCCTTCAATAGCCAATTTTAACAGAAAATCACGCAAATTCTTGCCTGTTGTGCCCAGTTCTTTAGCTGTGTGGTCTTTCAATTTGCCGACACCGCTTATTGAATAGGGAAGTGCTTTAGAAAGGCCTATACGATTTAAATCAATGAGCACTAAAATGCATAAACGTACCTCGGTTTGATTTAAGATTTGTTTACTGCGCAACTTGGATGCTATCATATAAAATTGCTGGTCTGCAATTTGGCACATCTTATCATAATCTGTACAACACAAATCATTTGCGATATGTTGCGATGCTCTATATAGCGCACAACGCTCCTCTACATTATTGCGCATCCGAGTCTGCGTTTCTTGATTTTGACCCTCCAAATCGCTGATATGTTGCGATAGTAGTTGATGCTTACGATGCTTATAGTAAATATAAACACTTGCAAAACTTCCGGTAATGAGCAGCGTTGCCAAAACGGCATACAACCACACTAAATTAGGTTTGCGTTGTAAATCTTGTTCAAGAAGTTGAACGGCTTTGGAATGTTCTGTTTTCTTAACGTCTATTTCGTATGTGTGCAAATCATCCCGTTGGGAAGTTAATTTCAGTACCTCGTCTCCTACGAGAGTAGTGTCATCATACGACAATATATATAAGGCATTATATATGTCATTTATAGAGCGAGTCTCGTTTACCACCTTACGTGCGTAGAATAACGCAGAATCCTTTTCTGCCAAATATGAGAATGCTTGGGCCTTTATCAACATGCCTGTCGGCAAGTTATACCCCCGTTCTATTGACAGATTAATGTAATATATAGCCGAATCATATTGTTCCACCTGACGATATAATAGGGCTTTTGTCTCCAATAATTTTATCTTTACATTTTCATCTGTACATATATCATCCACCTTGTTAATAATACGCAATGTTTCTTCCGTTTTCCCTTGCTCCGCTAACTCAAATGCCATATCATTAAGAGCATAATAATATAACAAGGTGTCGCCATTTCTCAGAAAACAATCAGCCGAGTGTTCGTACATATCATACGAAAGAGGGAAATCCCCTGCCAAGTGGCAAATAGAACCCATATTGCTATACACGCGCCCGAGAATATGGTAGTCACGCGTACGAGCGTGCGAAGCATTTATGAAACATTCCATGGCCGCTACAGGATTATCTTTCTCCCGCAACAGGCGGCCGTAATGATAACAGGCGTGGGCATAAAGAGAGCCTAACCCCAACCAGTCTCGATTCGAATGTTCACAGGACATTCTCCGTCTGAAAGGAAGGGGGATGGACCTTAATGTCTCATACGTCTGCGCCAATTGGGCACTGTCATCATACATCTTTCCCTCCGCGCGCAGACTGTCCGCGGTACGCACCACCTCTTCCGCCTCATGCAACGCACGCGGCGAGCAAGCGGAAAGGCCCGTTAACACCAGGCTCAATACAAATACTATGACGGGTTTGTGGACAATCATCGCTTTTGCTCTACCATATGCAGTTTTTTGCGGGAAGCCAAAAGAACGATCACTGCCGTCACCGCTGAGATCGTGTCGCTGATAGGAATAGACCACCATACTCCGTCTATCGGTTGGGCAAAAACCAAAGGCAAACATATTACCAAAGGAATCAGATAGAGTACCTGACGCGTAAGACTGAGGAAGATAGCTTTGCCGGCCTTGCCGATAGAGGTGAAGAGATTGCCGGTAACCATCTGAAAGCCGATAATAAGCATCGAAGAGCAGATAATTCTCATCGGCCGGATGGTTTGCTCAATCAGCACAGGGTCATGAGTGAACATCTGCGTCATGAGTCGCGGAAAACATTCTCCAAGGACAAACACAACCGCCATCACGCCGGTGGCGTAAAGACAAGTAAGGTAGAACGACCGCAACATCCGGTCGTATTTTTTTGCACCGAAATTATAGCCCGTAATGGGTTGCATTCCCTGGTTGAGACCCATAATCATCATCGCGAAGACGAATGTAAGACGGTTAATTACCCCATACGAAGCAATCGCCATATCGCCGCCGAAATTCTTCAATTGGTTGTTGATAATGATGACCACGAAGCAATGAGCTATATTATAGAGGAAAGGCGATAACCCGATAGCCAAGGCACGGAAGGTGATATGCTTGTTGAGTTTCCATATTCCCCGATGAAATCGGACTAATTCATTCTTGTCAAAGAATTTCGTCACCTGCCATGTAACCGCGATTGCCTGACTGATAACAGTCGCCAAAGCAGCCCCTTTGACGCCCATATCCATTCCGAAAATGAAAATGGGGTCCAGGATGATGTTAATAACTACCGCGACTATCGTGGCCGTCATGGAGAACCGCGGGTGTCCGGCAGAACGGAGCATCGCATTGAGACCGAAATAGATATGCGTCAAGATATTCCCATAGAGGATAATCTCCATGTAATCGTGGGCATATCCGAGTGTGTCCTCACTGGCACCGAAAGCCAACAGAATCGGGTCTAGCCAAACGAGCCCTGCGATCATCACCACCGCAGAAAGGATGATATTCATCACGATGACATTACCTAAAACCCGGTTGGCTTTCTCATAATCTTTCTCCCCCAGATAGATAGCCAGTAATGACGATGCCCCTACGCCGACGAGACTACCGAAGGCTGCGCATATATCCATGAAAGGTTTGGCAACCGTCAGTGCGCTCAGTGCTAACGCACCGCAACCGTGGCCGATATAAATCGAGTCCACGATATTATACAGCGAAGTAGCCGTCATTGCAATAATGGCGGGCAAGGCATATTTCCATAGCAGTTTATGTATCGGAGCGGTCCCGAGTTCGGAAGTTCTGTTCATGAAACGTGTTAACGGTTTAACGTCGCACAAGCGACCATTTTAACTCTTTAACAGTTTGGCCGCGATGCGGTCAAAATCCATGGCAGCGGGATGACCCGTTTGTAGGGCTATAGGCAACCCTTCATCCCCGCCTTCGCGGATAGATTGTACCAACGGTATCTGACCTAACAAAGGCACGTTCAGTTCCTCCGCAAGGTTCTTTCCACCGTCTTTTCCGAAGATGTAATACTTGTTCTCCGGCAGTTCGGCCGGCGTGAACCACGCCATGTTTTCTATAAGCCCGAGGATAGGCACATTCACTTTCTCGTTGCGGAACATCTCCACCCCTTTGCGCGCGTCCACGAGTGCCACAGGCTGCGGAGTGGTAACAACGATAACGCCCGTCAACTGCAGTTCAGAGATGAGCGTTAAGTGAATATCGCTCGTTCCAGGTGGCAGGTCGATGAGGAAATAATCGAGTTCGCCCCAATGGGCATCTTCGATGAGTTGCTTGATGGCATTGGACGCCATACCGCCGCGCCATATAACGGCTTGCTCGGGATTGACAAAGAAACCGATAGAGAGCATTTTGACCCCGTATTGCTCTATGGGTTCTATGAGTGTTCGTCCGTCTTCCTCCACCGAGTACGGCCTCGCGTCTTCGCATCGGAACATCTTCGGCATCGAAGGACCATGAATATCGGCGTCGAGCAAACCGACACTGTAGCCTTTATTCGCCAAAGCCACCGCCAGATTCGCAGCGACCGTCGATTTGCCTACTCCGCCCTTTCCGCTATGAATAGCGATGACGTGCTTTGCACGTATTGGTGATTTGTCTTTGGTGACTTGGGATTTCAAATTCGCCTTGACAAACTTAGGGTGAATATGGGCGGTGACGTTCGGGTCAACATAGGTCTGCAAGGCCACTTCTGAAGCCTTGAGAACGGATTTGAGGAAGGGGTCGTTATCCTTGGGGAATATCAATGAAAATGAGACCTCGAAGCCCGATATGCGTATATCGTCTTCGAGCATCCCACTTTCTATGAGGTCTTTCCCCGTTCCCGGGTACCGCACATGCCGCAAAGCGTCTATAATCTGTTGCGGATACATGTGTTACCGTTTGTAGTTTTCCCACTTCGTATTGCGCATGTCGCCGGACTTCATAAACTCCTCGTGCATAGCGAAAGCGCAGGAAAGTTCATGTTGCGTCTGGCCGTGCTTGGCTATTTTCAGATAATCACGGAGCATCTCGCGGTATTCCGGTGCAACACAGTTATTGATAATCTCCTCCGCACGCTGACGCGGACTCTTGCCACGCAGGTCCGCTACACCTTGCTCGGTGACGATGACCTTGACGGAGTGCTCGGAGTGGTCGAGGTGAGTGACCATCGGCACGATGGAAGAGATAGCGCCGTTCTTCGCGGTCGAAGCAGTAGTAAAAATGCTGAGGTAAGCGTTACGGGCAAAATCGCCTGAACCACCGATACCGTTCATCATCTTCGTGCCGCATACATGCGTCGAGTTGATGTTACCGTAGATATCTGCTTCCAAAGCGGTGTTGATAGCAATGATTCCCAGACGACGAGCCACCTCCGGGCTGTTGGATGTCTCCTGAGGACGCAGCAAGAGCTTGTCGCGGTAGAAATCCAGATCTGCCAGTACTTCGGCCATCTTGCTCTCTACGAGACGCAGCGAGCAACCGGAAGCAAACTTGCAATGTCCGGCTTTGATGAGGTCCACTACAGAGTCCTGAATCACCTCCGAGTACATCTCAAACGGCGGGATATGCGGGTTCTTACCCAGTTCGCCGAGAACTGCATTCGCCACATTGCCTACACCCGATTGGATAGGCAGGAACGACGCAGGAATACGTCCGGCTTTCATCTCTGCCTCAAGGAAAGCAGCTACGTTCGCGCCGATCTTGGCAGTCGTCTCATCCACCGGCGTGAAAGCAGGTATCTCATTCGGACGGTTGGTCTTTACTACCGCAGCTATCTTAGACGGGTCCACTTTGATATGGTCCGAACCACAGCGGTCGGAGGGTTTGTAAATCGGTATCTCGCGACGGCATGGCGGGTCGAGCGGCTCGTAGAGATCATGCATTCCACGCATGGTGGCAGGGAACATCTCATTGAGCTCGATGATAATCTTATCCGCCATGCGGCAGATAGTCGGCATGATGCCTATACCTGCAGCAGGAACGATAGTACCGTCCTCACCTACGTACGAAGCCTCGATGATGGCCCAATTGGGTTTGGGCAAAAAGCCGTAACGCAGGTCTTGCGCCATGTGGCTCAGGTGCATATCGAAATAATGCGTACCCTCGGCGTTAATCTCCTCGCGCATCGATTTATTCGACTGGTACGGAGTACGGAATTCTACAGCGTGCGCACGAGCCAGAGCGCCGTCACAACTGTCGCCCATTGATGCTCCGGTCTCCAGTCCTACGCGGAACGGTTTGCCTTCGGCATGCAGACGCTCTGCGCGCTGTGCAAGGGCAAAAGGAACGGCCTTGGGCACTCCCGTGGCGGTAAAACCACCCATGCCCAAGACGTCACCATGTTGTATCAATTCAGCAGCCTCTTCGGCTGACATGTATTTTAACATAAGATTTACAATTTTGTCATTTACAATTTTATCATTTATTTGGTTATTTTGCCATTCATCAATTTAAAAATCACGCTTGGTTTTAAAAGTATCTATAGATTTCGTGGTAATCTTGCAAAGTTCTAAACACTCGTCGAACAAAGGTTCTACACGTGATTTAGGAAGCATTCCACTATCCACTATGAGACTTAACCAATAAGATGTTTCATCAATTTCTTCTTCAACAATCTTTAACTTATTCACAAAATCTTTGTCTGATTTTGCTATGCAAGCAGCACGATAATTCGCAGCTGGAGAAGTACCGGAACGAATAATCTGTTTAGCAATAGCTATGCCGGAAATGGTTTGGGGCATAGCATCAGCCAACTTAATGATTCGCAGTGAAAACTGCCTGAAACGTTCCTTTAACTCATCCTTGGTCATAAATATCCAAATGGCTCAATAAATGCCTAAATGGTAAATGTAAAAATGTGAAAATGATTAGGCTTTGCCGTCGCTGCCAAGCACGTCGATAATCTTATGCTTGTAGAGATCCTCCATGTAATCACGTGCTACGCCGCAGTATTTACGCGGGTCGAACTCACCCGGCTTCTCTGCCAGCACTTTGCGGACAGCGGCAGTGAATGCCAGACGGCTATCACTATCAATGTTGATCTTGCAAACAGCACTCTTCGAAGCCTTGCGCAGTTGCTCCTCTGGAATACCTACTGCGTCAGGCAGTTTGCCGCCGTACTGGTTGATTATATCTACATACTCCTGCGGAACGGAAGACGAACCGTGGAGAACGATCGGGAAGCCCGGAAGCTGCTCCATGATAGCATCGAGTACGTCGAATGCCAATGGAGGAGGTACGAGTTTGCCGGTCTTCGGGTCACGCGTACATTGCTCAGGAGTGAATTTGTAGGCGCCGTGGCTGGTACCAATCGAGATAGCCAAGCTGTCGCAACCTGTACGGGTAGCGAAATCAACTACCTCTTCAGGCTTCGTATAGTGGCTGACGGCTGAAGAAACCTCATCCTCTACACCGGCTAATACGCCAAGCTCAGCCTCTACCGTTACGTCGAACTGGTGAGCGTACTCAACCACTTTCTTCGTCAAAGCGATGTTCTCCTCATAAGGCAGAGAAGAAGCGTCAATCATCACGCTCGAGAAACCGAAGTCCACACAGCTCTTGCAAAGCTCAAAGCTGTCTCCGTGGTCGAGGTGCAAGCATATCTGCGGATGCTCCCAACCAAGCTCTTTAGCATACTCAACGGCGCCTTGAGCCATGTAACGCAGCAGAGTCTGGTTAGCGTAGTTACGAGCACCTTTCGATACCTGGAGAATAACCGGAGACTTGGTCTCTGCGGCGGCTTTGATGATAGCCTGAAGTTGCTCCATGTTGTTGAAATTGAAGGCAGGAATTGCATAGCCTCCCTTGATAGCCTTTGCAAACATCTCACGGGTGTTGACAAGGCCTAAGTCTTTGTAGTTTACCATAGTTTCAATAATTTATTGTTGTGTAAAATATATCTGTTTAACCAGTGGACTAGCGAACTGGTACACTAGTTTCTAAATTCTTTAGCATGATGACCGCGGATGAGAACATGATGGTTGTGAATCGGAGCCGTCAGGAAATACTGCGCCACTGCCGGTGTCGCTTTAATCCATACCTGAGTGCGGCAGAGATTAGGCTCATACTGACAGCGTTCCAACTCGACATCTTCGGCTAAGAGACGCTTCATGTCGCCACTCAGTTTGACGAGTGTATAATCGCCCGTCGGCAAGTCGCCGTGGATAGCCACGCCTATGCCGGACTCAAAATGAGTCGTCAATTCATGCTTCTCCGTCATTTTCAGAGGCAGCGTACAATGGGCGAAGAGTATCTCGCCGTCCGCTTTGATGCGGGCTGGGTTGACTTGGAAACAGTACTCACCCGTCAGTTTGCGGCATAGCATCATCGTCAGCAGAGTCGGTATGTCTCCTTCGCACGACGCAGGAATACCTTCGTCATTCAGTTTGCTCAGCGCTATACAACCCGTGTTCTTAACCGTAGTCAACAGGTCGAAGCAACGGAGAGTTATTCCCTGAAGGTCATATCGGCGTACCAACTCTTTGAGGCGCTCATAGATAGCCTCAGCGCCTTTGAGGCCCGGATCTACTTCGCCCAGAGACGTCACTTCTTCAATAGGAATATCCACTATCTCGCAGTTCATGCGCTCCAACGCCTCTTGATAATTCACACCGGATGAAATCAGCCAGTCGGATGGCATGCCTACTACACCCAGACGCAGCGGACGGTCATTTTGGAGAAGGGCTGCAGAAGGCTCTTGAGCCGGCAACTGGGCTTCCTCGCCTTCGGGAAGTTCCGTGTCTTCGGCAGACATCATCACCTTACCTACTCCTTTATGCTGACGGATATAACTGAGTATCTCCAGAGCCGCAGCCAGAGAGTTACTATGACCGCTTACCATGAGAAAGACCGGCTTATGCAAGTCGATCAATCCCTCTTCCACCAGATGAACAAACTTTGCCTCCGTCCCTCCGGTTAACACAGCTACTACTTGATGCTCCGCCAGAAACGCTTTCGGTAAATCAAACGGCACCGCAAGCGCCTCTTTATGCATCTCAGACGAAAGAATATGAAGCAGCATGATTAATCTCTCCAGAATTTGGCAGCATGGTGACCGCGGATTAATACATGGTGGTCTGACAGCGGCGAAGTAAGCATGTACTGGCTGACTATCGGTGTGGACTGAATCCATATCTGCGTGCGGCACATGTTCTTCTCGTATTGGCAATGTGTAACCTGCACATTGACCGCCAACAGACGTTTGAGATCCTGGCTCAGCTTAACCAGCGTATAATCGCCGGCTGGTACTTCACCATGGATGGCAACACCTATTCCTGACTCGAAATGAGTGGTGTACTCATGCTTCTCCGTCATCTTCAGAGCGATGGTACACTTGGCCAGTAATATCTGTCCGTCAGGTTGAACACGCGCCGGGCTGCCCATGAAACCGGTCTCCCCGGTCAGTTTCTTACATGCCATCATCGTCAGCAGAACAGGTATATCGCTCTCGCAACCTGCAGGGAATCCTTCATCGTTCAACTTGCTGACTGCTATACAACCCGTGTTCTTAACCGTCTTGAAGAGGTCAAAACAACGAACTGTCACTCCATCAAGCTTGTACTGCTTGATAAGCTCTTTGATGCGCTCGTAAATAGCCTCAGCACCCTTCATACCCGGGTCCACTTCCCCGATGGAGGAAAGCTCTGTAAATGGTATATCTACCAACTCGCAGTTCATCTGACGAAGCACTTCCTTGTAATCCACTTGAGAAGCAATAAGCCAATCTTGCGACTGACCGATTACGCCAAGGCGCATTGTTTTGTCGTTCTTGAGCACTTTCTCCAGCGGCAGACGAGTCAAAGACTCGATATCACTCGGATCAGGGAAAATAGTGTCTTTGGCATGCTGCATAATCTTCGCCAAACCATTTCGCTGACGGATGAATGAAAGAATCTCCAAAGCTGCTGGAAGAGAGTTGCTGTAACCGCTTACCATCAGATAAACAGGACGCTTGAGGTCTATCTTTTTCTCGCGTACGAGATCGATAAACTGAGCTTCGGTTCCTCCGGACAGTACTGCTACTACTTGGTTCTCTTCAATGAACGAATCCGAAACCTTGAACGGCATTCCGGATACCTCGGTGTGGAGGTTTGAGCATAGGGTGTGTAACATGGCTGTAATTTGTTTTATGATGTTTAAATTCTATTTCCGCATAAATTGCGCTGCAAAGTTACTGCTTTTTTTGCATATATGCAAATTTGGTTGCTATTTTTTCATTTATCGATTAATTTCTTGACCGGTAAGAGTGTATGTTTTATCTCCACGGAGAATGAAGATTTGTCCGTTGTAGAAGAAGAGCCTGCCTCTGTCTCCTCCATGAAGGGAAGAGGAAATATTGTCTATGCCCTCTCCTGTCGAACTAATCGGCAGAATAAGATTGAAGTCTTTCCATTGGTCTGCCGCTTTGTATGCGTCTATACTTTGTTCCGGTACATAGAGCGGAATGGCAGAACAATCCACGCCGGCAAAGACACCATAAGAAGTGCCTTCGTAAACATATGCCACCATGGCGGGCGGCTCAACGGCCAAGCAAGTGACAGACTGCAAAGCGTTACAAGAAGCAAAGGCATAGGCACCGATGCTCTCTACTCCGCTTCCTATGGTGACAGAGGTTAAGTTCGGACAAAGGTAGAAGACTTCCTCTTCCAAAATCTTGACGGTATTGGGGATTGTGACTGTTTTCAAACTATCACATTGTCCAAAAGCGCTTGCACCAATATGAGTCAAGTTATCTCCAAAGGAGATATTCGCGAGCGCTTCGCATAAATAGCATGCAAAGTCCGGTATTTTTGTCAGACTATTTGGGAAAGTTATTGACTTGAGATTTTGACCAAATGCGAAGGAATATATTCCTATCTCTGTAACACCTTCTGAGACCACAACAGAGGACAAGGACGAACTGCGGAAAGCCCAGCTCTCAATCGTTTGGACACCTTCAGGAAGGACGTATTCTCCCTTTTTCCCTTGCGGGCAGAACAAGAGGGTTGATTTGGGTTTGTCATATAGAACCCCTTCGTGTGAGCTAAAGACTGTATTATTCTCATCCACACTTACCGCCGTTAGTTTGAAGCAAGAGGCAAAGACACCATTTCCCATCTCTACAACAGTTGCAGGGACGACGCATTCTCCGGATTTACCGCCAGGGCAACACAGCATAACGGAAACGTCTTTGTTGTATAGTACGCCATCAATTGTTGTGTATGCAGGATTTTCGGGATAAGCATAAATGATGGTCATCGAGGAACATCCGTTAAACACGTAGTCTCCCATTGCCGTAACTGCGTTAGGCAGAATAACTGAGGTAAGCGCAGAGCAACCACAGAAAGCAAGGTCTCCAATATAAGTCAAGCCGTCCGGTAGTACTACTTTTTTTATTTTGGACGCTCTGGAATACCAAGGCGTAGCCGGTTCGGTATAGTACCCGGACGAGTCGGCGAACCAAACTTCTCTTTCCTGGAAGTCATACATCGGTCCCGAACCGGTAATAGTCAGGGTTCCTGTTGTATTACTAAACTTCCAAGTCAAGTTATCGCCGCAGGCATTGGCCTTGGGATTAGAAGGAGTAATGTTGTGATAGAATTCTTTCGTTATGGGGTTTATGCTATAGGTTACATTGTAATAGCCGGCCGAGTCTACTGATAAGTTAGCTCCGTTGTCGAACGCCCCTATATCTCCCGAGGCCTGATAGTTCTTCGTGCGGATTCTGAATTGGGCATCTGAGGGGTTCAGTTTGATATGATTTACTTTCCAGACGAATTCATCCCTTATTTTTTTCGGTGTACCCATGGGATATTTGTTTCCCCAATTCCATGTATTGTCAACACTGGCGCCATCTTGGTCAACAATCGCATCGCCTACTAATTCCAATTGGCAATAGGTGTAGTCGAGGATTGGATCACTACATGTACCGTTGAGGCATCTTGCTCCCCACGGCGAGCCTGATGCAGGGCCGTTATACTCGACTGATTGGACCAAATAGAACGCGTTTTCGCCTATGTTCTCCACCGTAGAAGGCACTTTAAGGTCTTGAAGATGGACGCAATTATAGAAGGCTCCTTCGCTGATTGTTTTTACGCTTTCAGGAATGTTAATAGAGACGAGGTTATAGCAGTTTTGGAAAGCATACGAGCCAATCATGGAAAGATTTTTCGGCAAAACGACGGTATCCAAATCCAGGCAATAATAGAAAGCACCTCTACCAATCGTAGTAACGGAGTTTGCTATTTGGACCGACGATAAGTTATAGTTATTTGCAAAGGCATATGATCCAATAGAAGTAATACCTTCTTCTATAACCACCGACAGGATAAGCATTCTGCTTTCATACCAAGGTATATCTTCAGCATACCAATAATCCAACATCGGTCCTGTACCGCTGATGGTCAGGACATTATTTTCCAACTTCCATTCTATAGTCGAGCCTTCATCATCAAAAGATTTTCGCCAGCCTTCGCCGTCACGATAATAGGCATCTCCGGTATATTTCAAGTCGCCCGTTTGTTTGAATTTATTGTTCCAATCGATGACTGTTACGGCTTTCTCAAAGGAAACAAAGATCACGTTGGTACAATTGTCCGGAATGGTCGTTTGGTACCAATGTTCGTGCTCGGCGACAGGAGTCATCCAATCGCTCCATTGACCATTCTGCCCGTCTTGCCAATACCAGACTGCATAATTGTAGTCCGCCGTGTTGTAATAATACAAGTCATAGGCAGACAGACGAGTGCTCACTATGAGCGACAATAACAAAGTAAGTAGAAGATGTTTTTTCATAGTATTTATTTTTTTGAGTTAATCATTCTGTTTTTTTGTGATTGTCTGCGCTAACTTGTTCATCTGATCACAAATTTGCGTGCAAATTTACTGCTTTTTTGGCATATATGCAAATATTATTAAACAAAAATAAAAAAAACTCCGCCAGACGGAGAAAAATAGCAAATTTATAGACTTGCAAAATCTATATGATTGTATTTATATGCTTGTAATATTTGTATGCTTGTAAGATTTTTATGCTTGTAAGATTTTTATGCTTGTAAGATCTATGCGCTTGTAAGATTTGTATGCTTGTAAGTGTGCCGGGAAACTCAACGGGAGAACACTTTCATCCAGCCTACCGCCAATTAAACACCTGTTATGAACCAATTACGAACCCTGAAGCCACCAAAAGGGGGTGATTACGGGGTGATTTCAGGGTGATTACTGGGTGATTACTGGGTCGTTAGACTAACGTGAAACTAACGTGAGGCTAAGAAAATGCCTCTTGTAGAATAGATTTTGGATAACAAATGAGCCATCCTTCAAATCCGATGCAAAGATACTACAAAAAAATCAAATATGCAAATTTTATGACAAAAAAATGCCTACGTAAATTTCACAATTTCTTTCGGCGTGTCTATAATCCGTTCTATTCCTGCAGAAAGAAGTTGCTCTCGCGGAACGAATCCCCACGAACATGCAACAAATGGCACACCGGCATTTTGCGCCGTATCTCTATCCACCAGGCTGTCACCTATATACAAAACGGAAGAACCATCGTTCATTGCGCGCAGAATATCAAATACTATCTGTGGATCAGGCTTGCGATTTACTCCTTCACGTTCGCCTAATATAACATCAAAAAGACCGGGGAAAAAATGCTGAACTATCTTTTCCGTCGCTGCCTGATATTTATTGCTCGCCACGGCCAGATGACATCCTTGTGCCTTAAGCGTTTCCAACACCTCCTGAATTCCGTCATACGGACGAGTATAATCGCAGTTGTGCGCATCGTAATAAGGTACAAAAAAAGCACGGACACGAAGTATATTCTCTTCCGTCCTTTCCTTTTCAGGCAAAGCACGACGGATTAGATTATTGATGCCGTTCCCCACCATTCGCGGATAATCCTCTATCGGATGAGTCGGATAGCCCGCCATAGACAACGCATGATTGCATGCATAGCCCAAATCATCGATAGTATTCAGCAAAGTGCCGTCCAAATCAAAGATAACTCTCATAACCGATTATTGTTTGCTTACTCTAAAAGAGTAATATTTTTGTCCGAGGTAAGAGATGGCAACGGTAATAAGTGTAATGAGCATCTTGGACGGAGTCGGATACCAACCCCATACTTCGACACAGAGTTTGAGACCGAAATAATTGATAGCCAGATTAAGTGCTACAATAGAAATATAGCGGACAAATTGCCGTGCGCCGTGAAGATTAGAGGCCGTGAAAGTGACATATTTCTGCAGCCAGAATCCTGTCAACAGGGTTATCGGGAAAACGATACAGAGAGTGGCGATGTGGGGCGTTAGGCAAAGTTGAAAGTTAAAAGTTGAAAGTTGAAAGTAAACTAAATCGTGGCCGATAACAAAGTTATAGATGAGGAAATAGAGCACCCAATCAAGTACCATGTTTCCGCCTCCACAAGCTGCATAACGGAACAGCTGTTCCGACATGATTTTGCGGAAAGGATGATAGAAGAAATCTATGATTTTTGTTATAAATTGCGCTAATTTATTCATCGCTTCACTTTTGAGCGGCAAAAGTACTACTTTTTTTGCATATATGCAAATTTATTTGGTATTTAGTTGAGATTTATTTGCTCGAGGTAAGTTTGGTCAATAGTGTCGAAGGTATTATAATCTGCACTATCAATATCCAGTACGGCAATTATTTCTCCGTTTCTACGGAAAGGGACTACTATCTCGCTTTTGGATTCGGACGAACAAGCAATATGTCCGGGGAACTCATGTACGTTGGGTACAATGATGGTCTGGTTTTGTTTCCAAGCTGTGCCACAGACGCCTTTTCCGAAGGGGATGCGTGTGCAGGCAACCGGTCCTTGGAACGGGCCGAGGACCAACATGTTGGTCATTTGCGATGGGCCATTTGTGATGGGTGAGTGGTCATTTTCTTTTACTAAGTAAAAGCCTGTCCACCAGAAATGGAAAGTATTATGCAAGACCGCCACTATATTGGCCATGTTCGCAATGAGGTCTGTTTCGCCTTCCATAAGGGATTGAATCTGCGGGAGGATGGACTCGTATTTCTCTGATTTATTCATCTTATCGGGGCGTATTTTGCTTTTAACCAAGCAACTAAGTCATCGCTTATATTGTTTCCTATCTGTCTGCAGACATCCTGACTCCATCGTTGCGCCATCTGCACTCGTTCGGCCGGAGTATTAAGACCTTGCAACTTGGCATAGATATAACCGGCGTTGAAATTATCTCCGGCTCCGACAGTACTGACGGTTTCGATGGGTTGCACAGGGAACGTCTCTTTTTTCTCGGGTGTGTAGATACGGATAGATCTGGCACCATCAGTAAGGATGAACCGATTACAGAAGGGCTTGACTTTTTCGTAGATAGCGTCAGCTTCATGGAGATTATACAAGTATTCAAAATCTTCTTTTGAGCCTCTGACTACATCTGCCAACTGCATGTTTTGCTCAATATTGTCTAATACATTCGGGATGTCGGGAATATGTGACTTACGGAAATTGATGTCGTAATAGAGCCATGCGCCCTCATTTCTTGCGTTTTGTAAGAGTGTTCTGACTGTTGGACGTATGGCAGGATTGATAGCGAAAAACGAGCCGAATAGTACCACGTCATCGGATGTTATCTGTGGAATTTTTCCGTCCAGCGCCGCAGACGCATGGTCTTTATAAAAAGTATACTGCGCGTCGTTTTTCTCATCCAGAAAAGCGAGTGTGATGTGCGATTTAGTGTTCGGATGACGGCAAACGAATTCATCGGATACTCCGTTATCCGTCAGATATTTGCAAATCATATCACCTATATGGTCGCCTCCTACTTCGGTGACCATGATACATGGCACTCCTGCCCGACCAAGTGAGATTATACTATTGAACGTTGATCCTCCGGGAACCGCTTTCTGTGGCTGGTCATTCTTAAAAAGAATGTCTAATACTGTTTCTCCTATGCCAATTACACGTTTTACCATGGACTGAAAATTTGCTGCAAAGATAGTAAAAATAGTTTAAATACACAAGAAAAACGCACGTTTTTGGTTAAAAAGTGCGGAAATGTTTGCGTAATTAAAAAAAAAGCAGTACTTTTGCGCCGCAAAAGCCCGGAAGGGTTCCTTGTGTTGTGTGACACAGGGAGAAGTTTAATCAAATTAACACTATCTATGGACGATTATCACGCGGAGAATGCAACAAGTACACGCCAAGAAACAATCGTGCGACTACACAGTACGAGCAAAGAAATTTCTGGGGCAGCACTTCTTGACGGACCTAAGTGTAGCTCGTCGAATAGCTGAGACCCTGAGTACCGGCCGAACCATTGAAATCGGTCCGGGTATGGGTGTGTTAACACAATTCCTTCTTCAAAATCCAAAAATCCAACTCACGGCCATAGAGATAGACCGCGAGTCGGTTGCGTATCTCCGTGAATGGTATCCCGAACTGGATCTGATAGAAGGCGATTTTCTTAAATTAGATCTGGACAAACTTATTCCGGAAGGTGAGTTCAACGTCATCGGTAATTATCCGTATAACATCAGCAGTCAGATTTTCTTCAAAGTGCTGGATTATAAAGACCGCATACCTGTTTGCTCCGGGATGATTCAGAAAGAAGTGGCAGAGCGTATAGCTTCAAAGCCGGGTAAAAAAGCGTATGGTATATTAAGCGTATTATTACAAGCCTATTATGATATAGAATATCTATTTACGGTAGATGAATATGTATTCAATCCCCCGCCTAAAGTCAAATCGGCAGTTATCCGCATGACGCGGAACCGACGACGACGGTTGGAGTGCGATGAAACTCTGTTTAAAACAGTAGTCAAAACCGCATTCAACCAACGCCGAAAACAGATGAGAAATTCGCTTCGCTCATTGTTAACGAATGAAGGAGTTAACGAATCAAAGAATGAACGATTTGAATTTTTCTTAACAAGGCGCCCGGAACAATTATCCGTAGAAGAATTTATTGAATTAACCAATTTAATTGAACAAAGTCATGTCTGAAATCAAGATATTCTACAAAGATAAGGAGAAAATCAAAGTAGCTCGCTCCATCTCCGCTCTCAAAGAGTTGGATAAGAAAGATATTATCTGGATTGATCTTCTCGATGTATCCGATAAAACCGAGGATACGTTGGAGGGTTTTCTGAAAATCGATATTCAGGAAGATGAAGAGATGGAGGAAATCGAGTTCTCCAGCCGTTATATTCAGACGGATGACTCGATTGTAGCCAATAGTAACTTCCTCAAAAACAACTTTGAGACAGAGCCGGTTAACTTCATTTTGAAGAACGGTATTCTTGTCTCTATCCGTGATAATGAGTTGGATACGTTTAATGAGACGTTTAAAAAACTCTTTGTTAACACCCGCAATTTTCCTACGGGTTTTCATGTGTTAGTAGCGTTAATGGAAACTCGAGTAGAAAAGGATGCCGACTTGATAGAGGATACAACGGATTTGATTACAGAACTATCCCAACAGATTAATGCCGAGTCGGATCACGTAGATGAAGATTTGCTGGTACAAATAAAGGACTTACAGGAAAAAGTGACTATCATCCGTCAGAACATCATGGATAAACAACGCGTGATTAGTAACTTCCTTAAGTGTGATTTTTTCCCGGAAGAACTCTATCCGCGTCTGACGATGATTATCAAAGATATAAATTCGCTCTTCGACTATACGCGATTTGGTTTTGACCGTTTGGACTACCTCCAGGATACTTTCCTTGGTTTGGTAAACATCGAACAGAATAAGATAATCAAAATATTCACGGTCATTAATATAATCTTCCTGCCGCCTACGCTGATTGGTAGTCTCTATGGAATGAACTTCGACTTTATGCCTGAACTTCATTGGCAATACGGATACGCGTTTGCTTTAGGATTGATGATAATGTCAGTTGTACTTATTCTATTGATTTTCAGACTAAAAAAATGGTTATAAACATATTGTCAACAGTGGTAATGTTACGCAGTTTATAATATGTTCCACGTTGCACTTATCAAAAAAATTTACATTCCATACTTTATAAATAATTAATCTAATCTATTGATATAAAAGTAATAAAAGAGATTATTAACACTTTTTACAAACCATAATATTCATAGATTTTTTAATTTAAAAAGATATATATAAAATCAATTCGTAGCGATGGAGGAATTGAAGCAAAAAATTAAAGAATTAGCCAAACAAAAGAATGCTGTTATCTTTGCTCATTATTATACTCGTCCTGAGATTCAAGAAATAGCTGATTTTATAGGCGATAGTCTTGCGCTTGCTCAACAGGCTACGCGCGTGCAGGCGGATATATTAGTAATGTGTGGAGTACATTTTATGGGCGAGACGATGAAAATTCTCTGTCCGGATAAAAAAGTTCTTATACCCGATACTGCAGCAGGGTGTTCTTTAGCTGATAGCTGTAAAGCAGAAGACTTGGCGGTTTTTAAAGCACAACACCCCGATCATATGGTGGTAAGTTATGTGAATACAACCGCTGAAGTAAAAGCCTTGACCGATGTAGTGGTAACATCGTCAAATGCCAAGAAAATAGTGGACCAACTTCCTGCAGACGCTAAAATAATCTTCGGTCCTGATCATAACCTCGGAAATTATATTAATTCCGTTACCGGGCGTAATATGCTTTTATGGAATGGCGCATGTCATGTTCATAGCCGCTTTTCTTTAGAGGCATTATTACAACTGAAGAAAGAGAACCCTGGGGTAGAAGTACTTGCCCATCCGGAGTGTAAGGCACCTATTTTAGCACAGAGTGATGTAATTGGTTCTACAAAGGCCTTGCTTGAGCATACTATAAAATCGCCCGCAAAACGCTTTATAATTGCCACTGAGAGCGGTATTTTATTTGAAATGCAGAGGGCATGTCCGGATAAAGAGTTTATTCCAGTTCCGCCGGAAATGACAGAAGGAGTAGGTTGTTCATGTAATGAATGCGAGTATATGCGGATGAATACATTAGAGAAAGTATATAAATGCCTGCGTGATGAGCAGCCTCAGATAAATGTGAATACCGAGATTGCTGCCAAAGCGGTGCAATCTATTCATAAAATGTTAGAAATGAGTTGAGTTATGAAAAATAAACTGGTATATATTCTTTTTCTATTGCTGGCTGTAGTACTTGCCGGTACTTATTTTTATACGCTGGACAGCAAACTGGATCTTAATGGTGATAATGCCTCTTATATAATTTTAGCGCGGAATATGTCTAATGGTTTAGGCTATGCTAACATGAGTGTAGATGGTATCAAACCAGCCAGTCATTTTCCTCCGGGTTATCCGTTTATACTGAGTATATTCATTCGATTAGGCATAGATAATCTTTTGTTTTTCAAAGTATTGAATGCTATTTTTCTCTTTGCCTCGCTATGCCTGCTTTTTATAGTATTTAACCGTGTTACTAAACAACAATGGCTATCTTTCAGTATAGCTGTATTATGCTGTTTATCTACCCAGTTGCTGCATTTTGCCGGCATGGCGATGTCTGAGATGAGTTACATGTTCTTTACCGTTTTTGGTATTTATAGTATATGGAAATACTCGGAGAACGAACAAACACCCTGGTATAAATCTCCGTGGTTTTGGCTAAGTGCCGTTTCAGCTGTTGCAGCTTACCATATACGTACCGTAGGAATGGCGCTAATTCTTTCGGCTGTTATATTCTTCCTTTTCCGCAAAGAATGGTTACAGGCCGCGGTAAGTCTGTGTACTCAGATAGCACTTATGTTACCTTGGATAATCCGTAATAAATTATTAGGTATAGAGTCCCGTTATTTCGGTACTATCATGACCGTTAATCCTTGGAGACCGGAAGAAGGAACCATATCCTCTGTGAGCGAGTTTATAGAGAAAATGTGGACAAATATAGACCAAACAGTCATAGCCGGTTTTCCGCAAGTACTCTTTCCTTTTGCGCTCACGGAAACTAACGATCCATCCGGCGTAGGCGGCATTCTTTTCGGTATCCTTATTTTAGCTATTGTTGTCTGGGGAGCATGGAATACCGGCAAGTTACGCTGGTTAATGTTAGCCCTATTAGCAGGGAATATAGGTCTCTTTGCCCTCTGGCACGGAGGCAACGGCACACGTTACGTAACGCCTATTATTCCACTCGTTTATTTTTGGTTCTATAACGGCATTTTCTATGTATTCAAACTAATACTCAAGGATAAATTGGCGGAAGATACCAAGTGGGGGCTGATATTATTGTTTTTATGTTTGGCGATGATAAAACCCTTACAAACCATGCATAAGCAGTCCGCACAGCCTTATCATCCTGCATACCGCAATTATTTTTACATGGCGAAAGAATTGAATCGCAAACTCCCCCAAGGCACGGTAATAGCCTGCCGAAAACCGGAGTTATTCCTCTATTATGCACCCAAACTATATACGGTCTATTATCTGTACGACACCAATCCGGATAATGTGATAGCTGATATGGTGAAGAAAAAAGTTGATTATGTGGTATTGGAGCAATTAGGCTATAGTTCCACTCCGCGTTATCTCTATCCGGCTATTCAGGCAAGACCCCAACTCTTCCCGATAGCTTGGCAATTACAGAGACCGGATACTTACCTGCTTAAGTTTGAACGCGAACAGGCAGAAATTTTATTATCGAATAATTAAAACAAACATATGATAAACGGAAAGAAAATAGTGGCAGTAATGCCGGCTTATAATGCGGAGAAAACACTCGAACAGACCTACGCAGAAATACCTATGGATATAGTGGATGAAGTCATTCTGACGGATGACTGCTCGTCCGATGAAACCGTGCGCAAAGCCAAAGAATTAGGTATAAAAGAAGTACTTGTTCACGAGCATAACAAAGGGTATGGAGGCAATCAGAAGACGTGCTATAACCGTGCGTTGGAATTAGGCGCAGACATCGTCATCATGATTCATCCGGACTATCAATATACCCCAAAATTAGTGCAGTCGATGGTATACATGATAGCCAATGATGTTTATCCTGTCTGCCTCGCTTCGCGCATTCTCGGCAAAGGTGCACTCAAAGGAGGAATGCCTATAATCAAATATATTGCCAACCGCGGACTGACATTATTCCAGAATATTCTTCTCAATCAAAAACTCTCGGAATATCACACCGGTTACCGTGCTTTTTCTGCCGAAGTACTGCGTGCTATTAATTATAATATTGACAGCGATGATTTTATTTTTGATAATGAAATGCTCGCTCAGATATTCTATAAGGGCTACGAGATAGGAGAAGTGACTTGTCCGACCAAATATTTCGAGGAGGCCTCTTCCATTAATCTTAAGCGCAGTACGATATACGGTTTCGGATGTTTACGTGTATCGCTTGTTTACAGGCTCTGCAAATGGCATTTGATGAAGTCCAAATTATTCCAATAACATGGCCACTATTCAATCCATCATAGATCATCTTAAAAAACCATCGAAGAGTGTCTTGCTGCAACTTATCCGTTACGGACTCTCCGGTGGGCTTGCTTTTGTGGTGGATTTCGGATTACTATGGTTCATCACCGATATATGCCATGCGCATTATCTCGTAGGCGCTTTCTGTGGTTACACAGCCGGATTGATTATCACCTATCTGCTGAGTATAAAGTGGATTTTCTCCGACCGCAAATTGTCCCATAAACAAGGAGCAGAGTTTATTATCTTTACTATAATCGGACTTGTCGGCTTATTGCTTACGCAGGGACTGATGTATATTTTCACGGAGTATTTGTTTGGAACAGACCATTATCTCTATTCCAAACTGCTCACAACAGCCATCGTCTCGCTCTTTAATTTTGTGATGAAGAAACTCTTACTCTTCTCGCAAAAGAAAACTTCCTTAACGGAGGTTGAGGATAATCGGTAAATGGTCTGAATAACCATCCTGATACCGGTATCCGTTGTATGTTCTCTTGGGTTTTAGTCCCATATATTTCTCATCCGGCTCCATAATCCACTCCGCATCATAGATGTGCACATCGCTGATACTATCTACCGCCGGAGAAGTATAGAATTGGTCCAGACACGTCCATTGTCCCTGATATTTATGCGTCCCTTGAATATCATTATTTTTCCTTCCATTCAGGGAGGGGTTAGGAGTAGGCTTCCTCATCCGGTTCTTCAAACCGATGATATCATCCTTCGGTTCGCTGTTCATATCACCCATGACGATTATTTTAGCGTCTTGATGTTCAGCAAAAACCGAATCTACTGCCCGTTGTAACACCTGCTTGGCTATATTCCTTTTCCACTCACTCTCTGCCGCTCCTCCACGCTGACTTGGCAGATGACATACAAAGAAATGTATGGTATCTCCATTAACCTTTAAGCCTTCTCTTTTAGCTTTTATTTTCGCACATACATAGAGAATATCTCTGGTAATCAATTCATCCTCTAATCCTCTAACCTCTAATCCTCTAACCGGAATAGCCCTCGTGGCGATGGTATCAATCCGTGCTTTCTTATAGATAAATGCAACATCTATCCCTCGTTGGTCCGGACTCTCATAATGCACGAAATCATATTCATTAAGCCTCAGCGTCCGGCATAAGCGTTTGAGACATAGCGCGTTCTCCACTTCCTGCAAACCTACTACATCTACCCCGTTCCACTCACCTATATTGGTCAATACCCGCGCGATATTCTCCACTTTCCGGTAATAACGCGTGTAACTCCATCTCCTCTCCCCTTCCGGCGTCCATTCCCAATCATCTTTCTCCACTAACCTCTCACCCCTAACCTCTAATCCACTAACCTCTGACCCTCTAACCTCTAATCCACTAACCTCTAACTCACTAACCTCTAATCCACTAACCTCTAACTCACTAACCTCTAATCCACTAACCTCTAACCCCCTAACCCTTTCTACTACCGTATCATGCTTCGGATGAAACAGATTCTCCACGTTATAACTCACCACGCACAAATCCTCAGCCTGCACCCAAGCCAAGCATCCTACCAATCCTACTATGAGCAATAACTTTTTCATGTCTTTCGTTAATTGTCCCGCCTGCTTTCCGCGTCCTACCCTTCATGGGGTCTCCACGTGGTCTCCGCCTTGTTCCAAAGGGTGCTCAATGGATGCTGAAAGGGTGATTAAAGGCTGCTCAGCCCGAAATCACCCCAACGTCATTCCAATGTCCTTTGTCCATTAGCTCGGGATTTTATCCCGTTTCTATGTCCATTGTCCGGCATACTATGCCGATTCCCTTTGCGACTGCAAAAGTACAAAAAAAATCCCATATATGCAAATATACATGGGATTTTTAGGAATTATTTATGATTTTACTTAACCTCTTGTCCTGTTAACGTATAGGTCTTACCTTCCCTCTCGATGAGAATCTGAGTACCACGAAGAATCTTTTTAGTAGTGGAAGCAGGATCCTCCTTTGTATTTCCTGCGGCAGAGCGGATATAATTGACCATACCGAAAATGGTATAGTTCCATTCCTCGCTTGTCAGCAAAATCTCGTATATGCCATCTTCGGACAACTCGGTGGAAACTGAGTCTGTGAAAGAAACAGGCTCTACATTGCTGCGAACTCTTGCTGCGACATTCTTCACGGAAATATTATTCACCGTAAATGTAACTTGTGCACCCGTATTATTATGAACAGTAAGCACATTACCCATTAACGTTGCATAGATCTGATTCGGATCTACCGGATCAACGGTCGAAGATCCCGAGTTGTCCCGCGCGTAGAGCGGAATCGTATCTGTATGAGTAGTGTCTGGATTATAATTATACTCGCAACCATATTGTTCGCCCATAGTAGACGTATAAACTTGCTCGCCGTTTTTGTAGGCACAGAGGAGTGTGTAAACGCCTATATCAGCCGGAACAGTAGGAACAACCGCAAGTCCATAAGGTGTTTCAGGTGAACCGACACCTTCTATCCAAGTAACAAAGGACTCTCCCGGTTCTACTCCCATTCCAGCTGGATAAAGAACTCGTATAGTGAATAATCTTGGACTGTTATCACTGATTGCTTCCACTCTTCCTGAATAACCGTTTTCTTCAAAACCACCTAAATACAGATCGTTGAGCACCTCTCCGACTTGGGCATTGAATGCATAGAGCAGAAATTCATTTGTACTACCTGCCGGCACATAATAGATGTCTCTGTTAGTTCCTTCACGCATTGCTCCTTTATAATACGTATTGGACCCTTCTTGTTCCATCAACTTGACATAGTTCACATCTTGGATGAGAGTATCCGTTGTTAAGCGATATATTAATGTTTGCAGTCTGCAATAAATTCCGTCACAAGAAAATGGCTCATGTAGCACATTCCACTCGTCGCAAAGGGAGGGAAGTTTCTGGTCTGTCTCAATATGGCTCACTTGGATGTAGTCATAACTGCCATGCTCGAAAGGAATGCCGGAGACGGTTGCCTTTGTGCCCAATTGAATTGTATCCAGATACTCGATCAGTTGTCCGTCATCTGTTACCAGATAATAAGTCTTGTTGTTTGTGACTAAAACGATCGTCAGACAGGTCGGACAAACTTCATCCGGTTCCGGTTCACAAGGAAAACCTTCTGCTTGGAATGTTCCGTTTACTTCAATCCATGGCTCGGTTGTGGTACGAACGGAAGGCATGCACCAGTTGCTTGCCTCATTAGCCATCCACACGCTGCTTACCATCGCAAGCATGAGCGAAAAAATCATCTTTCTCATAGTATAGTTGTTTTTTGTAGTTTGTCTTGTAGTTGTCCGCCGGAGACGCCTAACTTCTTTGCCGTCAGGTCTTTCAACTTGCCGATACTCTTGGGTGAACAGTTGAGCATTTCTGCTATCTCTTTATGGCTCAAACCGATGAGAACCAAGATACACATGCGAATATCTTGTTCATTCAAATCTATCTTCTGTAGTTTTGTTGCCAAGTTAAGAAAGCGTTTGTTGATTTCCCGGCACAGCGCTTCATAGTCATTCCATGCCAGTTCCTGACGGATATCTTCACTTTCTAACAAGAGTTGTTTGTTCGCGTTCAGTTCTTGTATGCGCGTTCGCTCAAACTTCGCCTTTTCGGCACGCAGTTGATGTTGCTGCCAGGCGATGAAAATAAGCCAACTCAATAGTGCTAATCCGCACATAATCAGCAAGATAAACCAAATTGTATGTCTTTGTTTTTCGGGGTTCAGTTCCTGCTGAAGAAGGTTTACGGCGAGCGCCAACTGTCCATGCCGTTCCTTGATTTGCTTTTGTACATCCGCGCGTTCGGACGACAGACGAAGCAATGTCTCTTTATCGGCCGCAGCGTCATTATGCGTGAGGATATAATAGAGATCATCCAGGTAGAATGGATTCCTCGTGCGTGGCAATAGTTCCTTGGCATACCTACTTGCCGAGTCATCCATCTGCAAAAACGAGAAAGCCTGTGCTCGCAGCATTAACAAGTAGTCCGAACCGTGCGAAGAGGATGTATAATAAAGAACCGAATCGTATTCTTGCGTAAAAAAGCATGCCGCGGCTTTGGTCTCCACGACCTTTTGGGTCAGCGGCAAATAGGGATAACACGTTACTGCAGAATCGACCAGCGCCAGCGCTTGTGGTTTATGACCCATCACCGCTTGCTCCCACGCCATATTATTTAATGCGTACGCGTATGTGAGAGAGTCGTATGATTTCGCAAAATGTTCCGCACTTAGCTTGTACACCTCAAAAGCCGTCTCATGGTCGTCCGCCTGACGGCACATATTCGCCATATTCGAATAGATACGTCCGAGTAAAACTTCGTTCTCGGTTTCGCAATGTATGGCACGGATGAAAGCACGCATCGCTGCTACTTGTTCCCCTTTCTCGCGCAAGGCTTTACCTTCTTCATAATAGGAACGCGCGTCCGACGCGCGCCCATATAGAGGGGCGAGGAATAAAAGACATAGTATAATCTTACAAGCTGCTTTCATCGCATTTTTCATTTGACGATGCAAAAGTACTGCTTTTTCCGCATACACGCAAGAAAACACCTTTGAAAAGAACAAAATGTAAAATACTCAAAATCAGCAAGTTACAGATTTGCCTGTTTGAAAAGCGACTTTTTTGACAACTTTAAGCCCTTGAACTTAATATTGTCAGGGCCTTTTTTAGTGCCGCGATAAACGCATCTACATCCTTTTTATCATTATAGAGTCCAAAAGAAACTCGCACTGTTCCCGGCACTCCTAACTCATCAATCAGCGGCTCCGCACAATGATGACCCGTACGTACTGCTACCCCCTGCTGGTCTAACAACATGCCGATATCGAACGGATGAATACTGCCTACGTTGAAACTGATCACTCCGGCCTTCGGCTGACCTGCGGCATACACTTTCACACCTTCTAACTCGCCTAACCGTTTCTCGCAGTATTCCGTCAGTTCCCGCTCGTGCGCCTCGATCGCCGCCATGCCCACATGTTCCATGTATTCAATAGCCTTCTGTAAGGCATAACTTCCCACAAAATTAGGTGTCCCGGCTTCGAATTTATACGGCAAATCATTATACGTCGTGCCTTCCCATCGTACGTGGTTAATCATCTCTCCTCCACCTTCGTGTGGCGGTAATTGTTCCAGCCATTCGCGCTTGCCGTACAACACACCGATACCAGTCGGACCGTACATCTTATGTCCGGAGAAGGCCAGAAAATCGCAATCCAGATCCTGTACATCCACGCGCATATGCGGCACACTCTGCGCACCGTCGATACACACGGGGATATGTTTCTCATGCGCCAACGCAATGATCTCCTTCACCGGCTGAATCGTACCCAACACATTGCTCACATGCGCCACACTCACGAGTTTCGTCTTTTCGCTCAGCATGCCCTTGAACGCCTCTATGTCGAGCGACAGATCTTCCTTCAGCGGGATATGCCGCAACACCGCTTTCTTGCGTTCACACACCATCTGCCAGGGCACGATATTCGAGTGATGTTCCAAGCCGCTCACGATGACTTCATCGCCCTCGTTCAAGAGCAACTCCCCTATACTAAACGCGAGCGCGTTGATGGCGTCGGTCGTGCCTTTGGTGAAGACGATCTCTTCGGGTCCGCGAGCGTTGATAAACTGTGCTACCGCCTTTCGTGCCTCTTCATGATGCATCGTCGCCACCTGACTCAGATGATGCACGCCGCGGTGGATATTACTATTCCACGTGCTATATGCCTCTACGATCGCATCCAGTACCTGCTGAGGCTTCTGACTCGTCGCCGCATTGTCCAGATACACTAACGGCCGACCGTGAACGGTCTCATTCAATATCGGAAAATCTGCTCTATTCATGGTTATTTTTCAATTCTTGATTTGTTTTGTTTTCTCTCCCAGTACGCACCATCTGATAACAGGAATTCGGCGTATTAGTTCTACTAACAGCGGCGACAACGTAAATACGGCAACCGTAAGCAACACGTACATCGCAACCGGAGGAAGCGTTGTATAAACCTTCATGCTATACCCCAAACCGGAGATGATTATATAGTGAACTACATAGATAGCAAAACTATTGCGGCACATGTAATCTGCAAACTTGGATTTCCGGTCATCAAAGCAGGCAGCGAACCATCCGATCATGGCAAGACACATCAGCCATCCATATACACAATTGAGTGGACTGCTTAGGTACACAGGAGTCGTGTTATCTTCACCGAAGGTAGTGATTAATAATGTTATACCGCTTGCTACGGCGCACACCATCAGTGGTATCCATCCTTTTCGTAATGACGTTAATACATTTTCATGCGAGAAGACGAAGTATCCGCTCAAAAAGAAAAGAAGATAAAAGAATGGTTTGTATCCGTTATAAAGACCATCCAAACTTTCGGGACGAGGGTTCATGATCAGCGTTCGGGTACCTAACCAATACAATACGCCCAACAGGATAATTCCTGCCAAACCCATCTTCCCGCAGAACCCGTAGAACCGATCTTGTGCATCCACCTTCCGAACGAGCAGCAAAACCAGACTGAACAACCATAGATCCTGTATAAACCATAACGGACCTGTTCCGCTCAGCGACCACGCCACATACTTAATGATGCCCGGAGTGTCGGCAAGCATGTCTATTCCATTCGTATAACTAAGTGTATGCGTGTTGAAATAACCGGCGATCCATTGAAAAACAAATAATCCTATTGTAGCAGGCACTAATAACTTGCGGGTGCGGCTTTGAAACCACTCTTTCTCCGAATGTGCATCCAATGCGTACCGGGCACTGATGCCTGCCAGCAAGAACAAAAGAGGCATGAACCAAGGATAGAGCAGATACATCACAAAATCTTGGTACTGAGGACCTCCGAAGCCACCTATTCCGCCTACTACCCCTTTGCCGTTGTAGTAGTAAATAACGTGGTAAAAGAGTACCAGCAGTACGGTCACCCAACGTAAATTATCGATCCAATGTTTTCGCATGTTTTCTTATGGTTTATAATAACTTTCTTCCAATATCTTTTGTGCATCGCCTTCGGCTATCAACTCCTGCAGACTCACTTCTTTATTATGCTCCATATAACTCTGAGCGATGCGCCATCCGAGCCAAATACCGAGTCTTCCCGGCGCGTCCTGTGATATTTCCGACGTGAACGGACCATCGTTCAGATAACCGGTCAAAACCAGACTCTCAGTCTTGAACAAATCCCGTTTATCCATCACCAGATGCCAGATCGCCCGTTCATTTTTGACGCACCAATTCCATTGTTCTTGAGTCCACCCCATCACTTCCCATGGTGCTAAATCATCAAAAATCTGCGCTGTGAGGTACATAATCTTTCCGCGGTACATCATCTGGTCCAGCAACCTGCTCTTTTCGCTCGTATAAGGGAGTGTCCTGAATAAATAGGCACTCACAACGTCTACCGGAATGCATTCTTTGCGCATCGTCTGTTTCTGATAGTCATATACCACCCGATTATAAAACTCATAATCGCTACCAAGATACATGTCCGCCCCGATGCCTATCAATTCGTTACTAAAATAGATGGGAGTCTGAAAGCCAGAAATAAACAGGTATAACGTCGGTATCTCTGTCTCGGGATATAACCATTTTACCCGTGCAAAAGCCTTGCCTATCGCCTCTTCCAAGTCTCGTACATCCGCAAAAACCTCCCGCTCTTTCGCGTTAGTCTGCTGGAACCCGTATAACGTGTCATTCAAGAACGCCGGTAACTGTTGCTCTAAATATGCTGTGTCGAACGACGGAATACCCAGGATATCTTCCACCCAAAGCGGCATAAACACTGGATACCGGTCGTATAATACTTTAATATCTTGCGCTATGCTCGTTTCGTGTACATTCAGCAAATCACAGTCAAACCGCACTATCTCCATCTGCTGCTGCTCCAACTCCTTCGGCCAATATTGTCGGTCTCTCCGGCAACTTGTCAGTGCTAATATGCCAAGCAGTATGTATACTAATCTTTTCATTATTTAATCACTCCATCAATTATTTCAATCACGCGGTCAGCGATACTGGCTAACTCTTTATCATGCGTCACGAGCAGAATGGTCTGACTATATTCCTTGCGTAACTGCAGTAACAAATCACTCAACTCCTTCTTATTTTTCTCATCTAGGCTACCCGTAGGCTCATCCGCCAGAATAATATCCGGACTCATCATCAACGCCCTTGCCGCGGCTACACGTTGTTTCTCACCGCCAGATAACTCATTCGGCTTATGACTCATCCGGTCCGCTAGCCCCAAATTGCTCAACAACTTTGTCGCCCGCGGGATATACTCCTCCTCTTTCTCCCGGGCAATCATTGCAGGGATACATACATTCTCTAGAGCTGTGAATTCCGGCAATAACTGGTGAAACTGGAAGATAAACCCGATGTGCTTATTCCTAAACGCCGCCAACTCTTTATCTTTCATTTTAAACACATCCGTTCCATCCATCAGAACTTGTCCTTCTGTCGGCCGGTCTAATGTACCGATGATTTGCAGCAACGTTGTTTTTCCCGCTCCCGATTTACCGATGATAGCCACGATTTCACCTTTTTTAACCTCCAGATTGACACCCTTCAGCACTTCCAAATCTCCAAAGGATTTGTGAATGTTTATTACCTTTATCATATATAAAAATACCTTTGCGAGCGCAAAGGTACTACAAATTTCTGGAATGTACAAACTTTTCCGTAAAAATATTGTCTGCGGGCAAGTGCATTAATGCAACTTACCTGTCATAATAGGCAGCAATTCGTTATGGAGCTCTGTTTCCCGCCGTACCCATATCTGCCAGAACTGTTCGCGTAGAGGATCATTCTCATCAAAAGAAGCAGTTAGAGAATCGCGCAACGTATTAAAGTATTTTTGACAGTTGCTATAATCCTCAAAACCAGCACTATATGCCTTCATGTCCGATATGGAAGAACTATTATATGAGTCTTGTCGGTTGACTATTGGTGTGAGTAGTTCCCTCTCTTTGGCAATATATGTATCAATGAGTGCCAGCATATTCTCATAGCGTTGCTGTTCCGCATCTCTCCCGTGTTTAACGATAGCAAACATACTTGCCGTTGCCGCAAATAAAACGACTGCTACCATCATCGGTATGAAATTCCGTAGCTGACGCTGGCGCCGTATAGACTGCCGCAAATCATTTGATGTAAGGATATACCGATGTGGGAAAAGCAGACGGATCATCTGCTTCATCGCTTGTATATCCGCTTGAGGATCATTGTCCGTCGGCGAAAGCGAGTCGTCAGTATCCGAAAGACCGAAATCAATCAGCTTGAGATTAGCCCCGTAGTGCGTAATGAGGATATTTCCGCTTTTGAGATCATGATGAACCAATTGGCGTTGATGCAGGTAATCAACGGCATCCAGTAATTGGTCCAACACCCGTTCGCGGGTTTGTTTGGATGGTTTTGTCACAAGCCATTCGGTCAAGGGCGCGCCGTCAATAAACTCCTGTACGATACAGCGACCGAGTTCGGGCACTTCTTCTAAACCGTAAGTGGTGGCGATATGCGGATGGGAAAGCGAGATGCCGAGCCGGAACTCTTTTTCTTGCATCAAGCGAAAGTCACTCAGACTTGCAGCCTCTTGAGTAAGGCCTTTCAACAGAAACCGACGCCCGTACCGCGAAGCGGTATAAATGATGTTGTGCGAGCGCCGCTGGAGAAGCTGGATGTCAGTCCATTCGGCACTAAAAGCCGCAGTATCCATAAACGCAGAAGAGGAGCTGATATCATTTGCTAATTTATTCACCTTACTTACCATGCATTAATCACATCAATCGCCTTCTCTATGATATCATCTTGGTCCGTGCTTTGCATCGTTACCGAGATATCCGGTTCAATGCCCGGTTCGATATCTTTTTTCTCGCGATCATACATACGCACACTCGAGAAGCGAACCATCCATCCGCAGGGTAGTTCATAACTCAGCGGCATTCCCCCTCCGCCACCACTAATACCTCCGACAATAGTGGCATTCTCAGCATAGCGCATCATGTTAACATATAGATTTGCAGCCGAATACGTATGGCGATTACATAGCACAACTACTGGTCTTTGCCATTTTATATTCGCCATCAGCGATGCGTCTATTTTCATCTCCTCCATGCTCGAGAAATCATTATGTCCAGGGCCGGTTTTATGCTGCCAATAGCCGAAAACGTCATTATTGGCGAAGAACGGAGCTGCCAAGCGATAGGCATTCGTAATCTCTCCACCGCCATTGTTTCGTACGTCAATAATCAAACCTTTGCAGTCTTTGAATGTGCTGAAGATCCAATAGAGGTTATTTGCACTCACGCTATTCGAAAAACTGGAGTAATAGATATATCCAATCTTCCCGTCATTTATCATGCAATAATATAACCCTCCGGCTATTCGGTAATCATGGAGGTACAGTGCTTGCAGACCAGAACTGAAATTGGCAGGAAACGTATCGTACCATGCAGTGTTGTAACTGCGGTCGAAAGCGGAGTAGAGATTTACATGCCCATCCCGCAGCGAATCCAACATGGCGGCGCATAAATCAAACAGCGCCATCTGATCTCCTTTCTTCAGTCTTGCAGCTTTTGCCACATACTCATCGTGAATTGCCTGCCAGTCGATACTTTTGGCATCGATATAGCAGTATCGTGTGTCAATAATCTGCCATAGTGCCTCGATATTGTCCACCGGATCTAATGAAACGGCAAGTTCATCTTTCGGGCGACAGGCTGTCAATAGCCCGAATAATATCAAGCACAACAATATGATTCTTCTTTTTCTCATAATCGTGCGTTAGAGCGTGTGCGATATCTCCATAAACAACCCACCACAAAATTCAACTGATGACGCATAAAATGCAAGTCAGCGGTCCCATAATTGACCAACTCATGCTCTGCGCCAACCCTCCACGTAGTATGAGGGAACTGCATATCTAATGACAACTGATGTTTCAGTGTATTATGATTCCAGTGACCTGAACAACGAGCTTGACCCGGAATACCTTCCGTAATCTCATAATATGACTCCCAATATTCCGGCAGGTAATCGAAACCTATCAGATTGGTACGTAGTAGGTAACTTAACCGGTAACTTGTCTTCTTTCCGTAGAAAGACCAACTGATACCTCCCATTGCCATTACATCTATCGCCACATCTAGTGATACAATTTTATTCACATTGCTCGCATGATATTTCACTCCTAAGTCAGTCTCTAAATACGGACCTACCCATACGCGTAATCGTTCTTCAATCCATCTCCACTCATAAAATGCACCCCATCCTGCTGTTACTTGTACACCTAGAATCTGATTAGACCGAGCACCATTTATATAGTCCGCCAAACCTGCATCTATACGCCCCGTATGCGACCAGTGATCTAATTTACCAGCTTGACCTAATTTGGAATTTTTACTGAAAGATTGCCACCATTCATTACCCAAACCGAATTGCAATCCTGTATAACCAAGCGGACTGAGATATGTGTCCAATAGGTAGCCGGTACCTACTTTCACTTTCAGAATATTTTCATGTTCCACGTCTTCCTGTGCCGTCAATAGCAAAGGGAAACACCACAATAACCCTATGAGTAAGAATTTTCTCAATTTAAAATTACAAATTACAAATACTCAAAAGCCTATCCCCGTTTTCCTTCAGTTCAATCTTTATCCATACTGTCTCTTTCGGCAAAAGGGATTCTATCTTTTCCGGCCACTCGATGAAACAGTAGCGACCCGAATACAAATACTCTTCTGCGCCGAAATCCATCGCCTCTCTTATGTTATTAAGTCGATAGCAATCAAAATGATATACCTCTCCCCTGTACGGTTGTTCCACATCATACACATTCACTATTGCAAATGTCGGACTGTTTACTACGTCTGATGAACCCATCTCTTCCACTAACTTCTTGATGAATGTCGTCTTACCCGCACCCATCTGTCCTTCGAACGCAAAAACGCGGCTGGGTTCACACTCACTCAATATATCCATCGCGTTCACTTCTTTTCCTTGCTCATTGAGTAACAAAAGACGTGAATTTTCGCATTTTTTTATCGTATAAATACTCATATTCTTGCTTTTCATTCAATTCTCAGAGGCTTAACTTTGCCTTTAATTGCTCGTAAATGTCTGATCCTCTGCGTTTTCCGAGTAATTCAATCCATTCTTCCTTTTTAGCTATTCCAGCACGCTTTACGGAACCGAAATGTTGCAGTATCTTGTGCTTTGTAATCTCTCCAACTCCCTGTAAATCATCGAGTTGACTATGAATTTGCGCCTTACTTCGCTTGGCTTTATGATAACTAATGGCAAATCGATGCACCTCGTCCTGTATATTAGTTAGTAATCGGAATACTTCACTCGTAACAGGCATACTGATTTCCATCGGGGGAAAACCAAAAAGCAAAGTTTGTGTCCTATGCTTGTCATTTTTTTTCAACCCTGCAATTGGTATCTTCAGCCCCAACTGATCTTCTATAGCTTCTCTAATAGCATGCATTTGACCAAGACCACCATCTGCAATGATCAGATCAGGCATCTGAGCCCCTTCGTCAATCAAGTGCTGGTATCTTCTTCTTACTACTTCACGCATACTTGCATAGTCATCCGCCCCCTTCACCGACTTGATCTCAAACTTCTTATAATCACTCTTACTCGGTTTGGCCATCCTGTATACCACACATCCTGCTACAGCGCTCTCACCTTGTATATTGGAGTTATCGAAGCAATCAATCCATCGGGGGAGAGTAGGCAACGCCATCATCTTCTGCATTTCTGTCAAAATCCGTATGCCCCGTTGTTCTGGATTCAACTTGTCGTCTTGTTTGAGGCGGTCCAATTTATACTGACGCACATTCTGCATCGCCAAATCAAGTAGTTTCTTCTTGTCTCCAGTCGTTGCAACATATACATGCATCGTTTCATCAAAAACATCCGGAATGAACGGAACAATCACATCTTGCGTTTTACTCTCTAATCGCTCTCTTAATTCCATCATGCCCATCGCCAACAACTCTTCTTTCTCCTCCTCCATCTTCCTTCTATATTCAATAGTCTGCCCTTGTACGATACTCCCGTTATGCACGTGCAGCATACTGATATATACCTTGTCATCCTGTTCATCGTATCCGAATACATCCACATCTTTTGCCGATGAATTCGTGATAATTGTCTTACTGTTGAATTGCTCCAGTAGTTCGATTTTATGTTTGAGATCAGCCGCTTCTTCGTATTTCATTTCCGCTGCTTTGCGTAGCATCTCTTCTTCTATCTGCCGCCCAAGATCATGTGCATCACCTTTAATCAACTTTCGTGCCTGATCTATCCATTCCGCGTATTTTTCCTTTCCTTTTCCCTCGCAAATACCGCAACAATTCTTTAGGTGGTATTTTAAGCAAACACGCATTTTCTTTTTTTCGATGGAATCGTCAGAAATAGGAATACTGCATGTTCGAATAGGATAGAGCTTATGAATTAATTCCAGTACCATCTCAACTGTATTACCAAAACTATAAGGTCCGTAATACTCACCTATTTTTTTATTGATTGTCCTGGTTTTGAATATTCTGGGATATGTTTCCTTTGTTATGCATATACTCGGGTAACTCTTTCCGTCTTTCAATAATATGTTGTAGTGCGGCTGATATTGCTTGATTAGATTGTTCTCAAGCAAGAATGCATCTTGCTCGTTCTGCACGACCACATAGCGTATGTCTGCAATATGTGCTATCAATTGTCGCGTCTTAGAGGACTGATGGTCTTTGTTGAAATAACTATTAACCCGCCGATGTAGATTTTTGGCTTTACCGACGTAGATAATCTGCCCCTCTGCATCAAAATATTGGTACACTCCCGGCTGCTCAGGAATGCGCTTCAATAATAAGGCTATATGATCATTCTGCTTATTCATCTACCTCTATTCCGAATAGGCAATCTATATGTTCCGCTTTGCCCTCCAGATACTCGCGACCATGTAATCCCTCTAACTCAATGATACAATTGACATATATTTTCTTCACACCCAGTTTCTTAACCAGTTCAATAGCAGCCTCCATCGAGCCGCCTGTAGCTAATATGTCATCATGAATCAGTACAACATCGTTTTCGTTCAATGCATCTTTATGAATCTGAATGGTATCATCTCCGTATTCCTTGGCATAAGTCACTGACACCGTCTCCGCCGGTAATTTATTCTGTTTGCGGATAGGAACAAACCCCGCGCCTATCTCCATTGCTACAGCTGGGGCTAAAATAAATCCACGGCTTTCAATGCCAACCACTTGTGTGATTCCCAGGTTCTTGTATCGGCTTACAATTTCATCTTTCATCCAACACAAGCAATCATGTCTTGCCAATGCCGTAGTAATGTCTTTGAACTGTATGCCTTTAATAGGGAAATTAGGCACGTTACGGATAGCTTTTTTTACATCTTCTGCTGTCATACAAATATATTGTTTATTCTTATTGTTTCACGTGGAACAATTCAAGTAGTTTGCTTTGCAAACTAAAATATTTTATCGACCCATTAAAACAAGTAATACACTGATGTCATTTGGACTCACGCCGGGTATGCGTTGGGCTTCTCCGATTGACTTCGGTCGAATCTTACTCAATTTCTGTCTGGCTTCTGTGCTTAAACTTTGTATATCGTTATATTGAAAATCGTAAGGGATGTGTATCTTGTCCAGTCGTTGTAGCTTGTCCGCTTCCATCATTTCGCGTTTGATATACCCTGCGTACTTGATTTGTATCTCGCAACTCTCCACGATTTCATCGGAAAATTGTTCTACTATATTTTTAAGTTCTGGGAGTACTTCTGTTAGTGCTTGAATGCTTACTTGTGGGCGCAAAACCAATTCGCTCATCTTACATCCTTCATGTAGTGCAGAACTGCCTATCTGTTCGAGCCAAGAGTCGATTTCTCCTTTGCGCACACTATGATTCTGCAGATACTCGATAAAATCGGCGCAGTCTTTTTGTTTTTTGAGCCATTGGTCGTAGCGGTATCTGTCCGCCAGACCCATTTCAAAGCTGCGTTTGGTCAGTCGCTCGTCAGCGTTGTCTTGACGTAGCAGAATCCGATATTCCGCTCTTGAGGTAAACATACGGTAGGGCTCGTCCACGCCCTTATTCACCAAGTCGTCAATCAGTACACCAATGTAACTTTCATTCCTGCTCATAGTGAACGGACTGCCGCCATGTACGTTAATATGGGCATTCACGCCTGCAACTAATCCTTGTCCTGCTGCCTCTTCATAACCTGTGGTTCCGTTGATCTGTCCCGCAAAAAATAGATTCTTAATACGCTTGGTTTCTAATGTGTGGTGTAATTGTGTCGGATCAAAGAAATCATATTCAATGGCATAGCCAGGGCGGTACATCACTACGTCCTCCAGACCTCTAATAGTTTTTAATCCAGCTAACTGTACTTGCCAAGGCAGACTACTTGAAAAACCATTAACGTAATATTCATTACTATCTACTCCCTCCGGTTCAAGGAATAGTTGATGCATCTCTTTGTCGGCAAAGGTAACAATTTTTGTCTCTATACTTGGACAATAGCGTGGACCTATACTCTGGATTTGTCCGTTGAAAAGCGGAGAATCTTTTAGCCCTGCGCGTAGCGCGTCATGTGTTTGCGTGTTAGTGTACGTAATCCAGCATGGCATTTGTTTCAATTCTCGTTTAACCGAATTGAGATAACTGAATTGATGCCAGCTGTCATCGCCGTCTTGACGAACCAGTCGGTCAAAATGAATAGATCGTGCATCAATACGCGCCGGTGTTCCGGTTTTCATGCGGTCACTCTTAAATCCTAACTCAACTAACTGCTCTGTTATGCCGTGGGATGCCGGTTCCGATGTGCGTCCGCCCGGTATCTGTGTCTTCCCGCAATGCATCAACCCATTCAAGAACGTACCATTTGTGAGCACTACCGCTTGCGCTTCCATGTCAATTCCTAACATCGTTCTTACGCCGCATACCTTATTATCTTTGATAATAAGACTCGTTACAATATCTTGCCATAGATAAAGATTATCCGTGTGACTTAGAACCTTGATCCATTCTTCTATAAATCGTTTCCGGTCACTCTGACTGCGTGGACTCCACATCGCCGGTCCTTTGCTTTGATTGAGCATGCGGAATTGAATAGCACTTCTGTCAGTAACGATTCCCATCTGTCCGCCTAATGCATCTATCTCACGTACAATCTGTCCTTTGGCGATACCACCTACCGCCGGATTGCAACTCATCTGGGCAATCTTATTCATGTCCATAGTGATAAGGAGCGTCTTGCTACCCATACGGGCGGCTGCGCTCGCTGCTTCACAGCCGGCATGCCCGGCGCCGACTACTATTACATCGTATTTGAAATCCATACTATTTTTTCTTTCTTCCTATTGTGTGACCACGATGATGCCAGCCTAAAAGGCCACTGAAACTATTGGCATGAATGGTTTTCAGGCGTGGTAAAAATGCGTTCTCTAAATGTCTTCTGTAGGTCACTTCGTTGGTATTAGGGTTAACTAATATACCAATAATATCAAAGCGAGGCTCTTTCTCTATCTTATGGTATTTGATATATGCATTAGCTGCAGCTACCATTCTGCGCTTTTTATTCTCATCTACGTATTCTTCCGGTAGTATACCACCAAAGGTGGTGGTGCGTGCTTTTACTTCTACAAAAACGATTTCCTGCTTGTTTGTTGCAATCAAATCCATTTCCAGATGCCCCATACGCCAGTTATGCTCTACAATTGTAAAGCCTTTCTTCTCCAGCATTTTGGCTGCTTCCATTTCTCCGATGATTCCTATAGGGTCTGTAACAAACATATCAATTCAGTTGCTCCATACGTGCGGCATCCAACCGCAGCAAAATAAACAATAGTAACGTGAATCCCCATAGCGAACTACCTCCGTAGCTGAAGAAGGGAAGTGGTATACCGATTACCGGAAGCAACCCGAGTACCATTCCCACATTGATGGTGAGGTGGAAAAGGAATATGCTCGCTACGGCATACGCATAGATACGGGTGGAGATGTTTCGTTGCCGTTCGGCAATAAAAATCAACCGTAAGATAAACATGAGATATACCAGCAATACTCCGAATGAACCTAAAAATCCCCATTCTTCACCAACAGTGCAGAAAATGAAGTCCGTATCCTGTTCAGGCACAAACTGCAACTTGGTTTGAGTTCCGTTTAGATATCCTTTTCCGAAAAATCTTCCGGATCCGATGGCTATGCGCGCTTGATTAACGTTATATCCGGCACCGGCCGGATCTTCTTTCATACCAAGTAGTACTTCGATGCGAATACGTTGGTGAGGCTGCAGCACTTTAGTGAAAACAAACTCACATGCGTGTGTATAGCCAACGCATAATAATGTAAACGCGGCGACCAATAAGAGGATGTATTTCCGCCAGTAGAGACTTACGAAAATGTTATAAATGACCAGTGCAATAACGATTCCTATAGCCACCCAATTGAAAGGTACAGAAACCCATATATTAACAAGCAGGCATATACCGTATATCACGGCCACGCTACCTGTCAAAATCAAGGCTTGCCACCGCATATGATGCTCTTTGCAAATGAAGTATATTTCTACAGCCGTTAATAGTAGCATACATGTGAGCATTCCCACGCTGCCGCTTCCAAGAGGGAGTGCGACACCGCCAAAACGGATACTAATGATGAATAATGCCACCGCTGCAACTCCCATCCATAGTACATACCCACTCATTCCTTGGCGATAGAAAACCAGTAAAAATGCTGCAAAAACCAGAGCTGAACCCGTTTCTTTTTGCAGAACCATGATAATCAAAGCCGGTATCCCGATTAGCACAAAAGGTATAACCAGATCTCGCCAACTCTGTATTTTATAATCATACCGACCCATATATTTTGCAATAGCCAATGCCACTACACACTTGGCAAATTCCGCGGGTTGCAGACTGACGGGACCTAATGAAATCCATGATAACGAACCCTTAATATCGCGGGCTAAGAAAGGGGTCGCCAGTAGCAATAAGAGCATTGCCCCATAGGCGATATAAGCCAGCGTGTCATATGTGCGGTAATCAATTAGGAGCAGCACAATCCCTAGCACCAACGAACCTATAATCCACACGAATTGCTTACCAGCGCGGTTAGAGAAATCGAAGATACTAGTTTGGTCAAACGTATAACTGGCCCCGTATATATTCAGCCATCCGAAGATAGCTAATGCCAAAAAGAGACCGATGGATAGCCAATCGACGTATTGTAATATGTTACCACTTCTTGACGCTCTCATTGAGTATGGTGCTTCCTATGCGTTTGCGTAAATCTTTCCGTTTCACTTCTCCGGTCAGGTATTGCTCCATCATCATAGTAGCTATCGGGCAAGCCCAGGTAGCTCCGAAACCTGCGTTTTCAACGACTACGGCAACGGCTATTTGCGGATTTTCTACGGGGGCAAAGCCAATGAAAATAGCATGATCACGCCCGTGCGGGTTCTGTACGGTTCCCGTTTTTCCGGCCATGTGCAAACTGTCTATTGCGAAATGCCGACCTGTGCCATAAATCATCACGCGGTTCATCCCTTCTTTAACTACTTCAAAATGCCGCTTCTTAATATCCAGATTATGCCGATGAATCCGCATGGAATCGTCCTTATTCAGGTGTGGGGAAATATAATATCCTTCGTTGGCAATTGCTGCTGCTTGATTGGCTAACTGAAGGGGTGTCACTAGCACCTCTCCCTGGCCGATACTGAGCGAGCGAACAGTCATGGCTTTCCAACCCGTTTTACCATACGTGCGGTCGTAGGTGGCGCAACTCGGTACTTTTCCGGCAGACTGTTCTCCCAAATCCGTATCTGTAAATCTGTGCCCCAACCCGAATTGCATCACAGCCTCTCGCCATAATTCAAAACGGTGACGGAAAACCTCGTTGTTGGTGCCATAACCGTCTTTCTGCAGCAGGTCTCGAAAGGCGCACCAGAAATAGGGGTTACAACTCTGCTCGATAGCTCGGTCTAAAGCCACTGGTGAACCATGATGGTGAGTACATTTAATAGGCGTACTGCCCGGTCCGGAACACGGGTACAGCGTATTAGGTGTGATAGCCCCTTGCTCCAGGCAAACGAGCGACTGGATAGTCTTAAACGTGGAGCCCGGCGGATATTGTGCTTGTGTAGCGCGATTCATAAGGGGTTTAGTAGGGTCGTTAAGAAGTGTGTTGTAGTTCTTACTTCGTTCTTTGCCTACCAGCACTTTGGGATTCCATCCGGGGTTGGAGGCTAAAGCCAGGATTTCGCCCGTTTGAGGTTCGATAGCTACGGCACTACCAATTTTACCTGCCAGCAGTTCTTCCGCTAATATCTGTAACCGGATATCCAAAGTGGTGTACAGATCTGTTCCTACTACGGCGGTTTTATCCAGTTCGCCATCCTGATAACTACCCTGTATACGGCCACGCGAATCGCGCATCAGCACTACTACTCCTTTCTCACCGCGTAGTTGTTTTTCATATGTGCGTTCCAACCCGTCGCGACCGGAGTAATCACCCCTCGCATAATATGCGTCATGGTCAATATCGCTTTGATTGACTTCTCCGACACTACCTAATACGTGCGCTGCGGCTTTATATGTGTAATCGCGCAGAGTGCGTTTTTGTATCTGCACACCGGGAAAGAGAAATTGTTCCTCTTGCAGCGTCGCTATATCTTCTTTTTTCAGTTGACTCATGAAGATCTGCGGTGTTTCACGAGAGTATCCTCTATTCTTACGCCGGTCTTTGATTTCTGCGATACGTTCATCAAATTCTTCACGGCTAATAGCCAAGCATTGGCAGAAAGCAGCGGTATCCCAATCGGCTTTCATATCACGCATTACCAATGTGATTTCGTAGATAGGTTGATTGAAAACCAGTAATTCTCCATTACGGTCGTATATGAGTCCGCGGGAGGGATAAATAGTCTGCTTAACCAAGGCATTGTTGTCCGCTTGGTCTTTCGTGGACTGATCAATAATCTGCAGATAGAAAAGTCGTATTATATACACCAGAACAACTACAACGGCAATGCCGCTGATAACGAACCGGCGATTATAATACTTGTCGTTAATCATCTGTATTTAAGAAAGTTATAAGCAATAATAACCAGAATGGTAATAGCGCTGCTTACCACTGTTTCCAGTAGTACGAAGCCTAAGTGATGCCAACTCCACGCGGCAAGCATGAAGACCGTGAGATGATGGACAACCACCATGATTGCCACGTACTTAATCAGTGCTTCCATACCTATGGATCGCAAGCTTATTTGTTCGTTCAGGCGGTCCTTGTCATTCACCACAGCGCCAATCAGATAGGGGCGGATAAACATCAGCAGAATACAACTCGCCGTATGAATACCGAGCGAGTTACAGAATACATCCATGATTAAACCGACCACTGCACCAATCACCATTTCTGCGTTGTGCGGAAGAGTAATCGGCATCATCAGCAGGCAGAGGATATAGATGTACGGATGGCATACCCCCCATAACTGCAGTTGGTCAAAAAGCAGAACCTGCAGCATCATCACGAGTATGTATCGCCCTATTTGTTTACTCCAATCCATCTTGCAACTCCTCTAATTCTTGTTGGTGTGCATTTTGTACGACCTCAACATATTTCAGTCGTTTAAAATTGGTGTGAAGACGCACTTGAATCGTGTAGTATGAATCACCGGCTTTCAGGATGCTGTTTTCTACGATTCCAACGGGAATTCCTTCCGGAAAAACGGGGCTCAAACCGCTGGTGATAATCGTGTCTCCTGGATTTACTACCATGTGTGCCGCCACGTCTGCCAATTGTGCAAACCGACAGTCCTTGCCGTCCCATTGTAAAGTGCCGATATAGTCGTTTTTGGCAAAACGGCAACTGAGATTGTTCTGTGTGTTGATAATCGGTTGTACAACGCTATAATTACGCCCTACTGTTCGCACAATACCTACTACACCATCTGCGTTTCTGACGCCTTGTCCACGTCGGATACCATCTTTTCGGCCGCGATTGATAGTCAGGTAATTATGCAATTCATCCGTGGTCATCTGTACCACTTTCGCGGGCTCGTAATGGATAATAGTACCGCTACGGATTGAATCAACGATAGTCAATTGGTTGCGCAAAACGGCATTCTCTGCAGCTAACTGGTCATTCTGGCTGCGCAGGCGAAAATAGTTGCCAATCTCGTTTATCTGCTCATTTTGCCAAGCTACGAAATGATTGGCAGTACTCAATATACTACTACGAGGATAGGCATTATTGAAAGACAGCAGAATAAACGCAGCAACTTCCAAGGCAATAAAGACGAGGAAGTTGCTATAACGTAACAGTATTTTGAGCAAATTCTGCATCCTGCGCCAAGCTTATTAGCGGATTAAGAAGCCGAAGTTATTCACATTCTTCAATGCGACTCCAGTTCCGCGTGCTACGGAGTGAAGGGGATCATCTGCAACGTGGAACGGAATAGTAATTTTATCTGTCAGACGCTTCGCCAATCCGTGGAGCAGAGCACCGCCACCGGCCAGGTATATGCCGCGTTTAACGATATCGGAATACAACTCGGGCGGTGTGGCCTCCAGAGCTTGAAGAATAGCACCTTCAATCTTGCTCACGCTCTTCTCCAGGCAGTGTGATATCTCCTGGTAGCTTACAGGTACTGACATCGGTAGTGCCGTCACTTTGTTCGGACCTACAACAATGAAGTCTTCCGGTGCATCGTCCAATTCCGGCAGCGCTGAACCCACTTGTATCTTTATCCGCTCAGCCGTCGGCTCGTCAATGCGGAGGTTGTGCATGCGCCCCATATACTCGATGATATCTTGGTTGAAATCATCGCCGGCTATTTTGATGGACTTATTGCTGACGATACCACCGAGAGAGATAACGGCAATCTCGGTTGTTCCACCACCGATATCAACAATCATACAACCCTCCGGACTCTCTACGTCCAGACCGATACCTATTGCAGCGGCCATCGGCTCGTAAATCATGTAGATATCTCTTCCCCCTGCATGCTCGGACGAGTCACGCACGGCACGAATCTCTACTTCGGTCGAACCGGAAGGAATACATACCACCATACGGATGGAGGGGGTAAATAAGTGAGTTTGCTTTGGAATCATGCGAATCATGCCACGAATCATCATCTCGCAGGCATAGAAATCGGCGATGACGCCATCACGCAGTGGGCGGACGGTTCGAATCATAGTACCGCCCTTACCAATCATCTGTTGCGCCTTACGGCCGACGGCAACCATCTTGTTGTCCGCCATTGAAATGGCCACCACGGAAGGCTCATCTACTACCACTTTATCATCACACATGATAATCGTGTTCGCCGTTCCTAAGTCAATGGCAATCTCCTGAGTAAAAGAAAAAAGTCCCATTTGTTATATTATTTTTAGTGCATAATCCGGAAAATTGCGCAAAGTTACAACTTTTTTTTTATATATACAAGCGCGCGCGTTTTTTTTTATTTTTTTTATAAAAAATGACACGCGTACGTGTAAAGGAATTTCAGGGGACGAGAAGAAGATAAAAAAAGCGCGGCAACATCGCTGTTACCGCGTCTGCGCTCCCTCTAGGACTTGAACCTAGGACCCCCTGATTAACAGTCAGATGCTCTAACCGACTGAGCTAAGGAAGCAAAAGCGGGTGCAAAAGTACTGCTTTTTTTTTATATACGCAAGTTTTTTTCAAAAAAAATTAGTATCTTTGCGCAGTTTTTTGATAAATAACCCTATTTTGTGTTAAAAACTGCTACAAAATGAAGAAAGTTTTAGGATTAGGTAATGCTCTGACTGACATTTTACTTCAGGTAAGTGAAGACGACTTGCGTGAGTTAGGTTTTCCTAAAGGAAGTATGAATCTTATCTCAATGAAACAGGCAGAGGAGATTCAATTCCGTTTTGCGTCCGTTCGTAAGCGAATGGTGGCAGGAGGTTCGTCCAGTAATGCCATCAATTGTATTGCTGCGTTGGGTGGAAAAGCTGCTTTCATTGGTAAGATTGGTAACGATGAGGTGGGTGATTTTTATCGGGAAGACCTGATCAAGAATGGTGTCAATCCGATTTTGTTGCTCTCTCGCACCTCCATGTCCGGTTGTTCCATCGTGTTGATTACACCGGACGGCGAGCGCACTTTCGCCACCTATTTGGGTGCCGCTGCGGAGTTGTGTGCGGATGATATACAGAAAGACGCGTTCAACGGATATGACATTTTCCATATAGAGGGTTATCTGGTTCAGAACCATGAATTGATTGAGAAAGCTATCCGTTTGGCCAAAGAGTCCGGGTGTATGGTCTCGTTGGATTTGGCGTCGTATAATGTGGTGAACGAGAATCACGCCTTCCTCAAAGAGCTGGTGAAGCAGTACGTTGATATCGTTTTTGCAAACGAGGATGAGTCGTTTGCTTATACTCATCTTAATCCGGAGGAGTCAGTACAGAAGATCGCCGAGCAGTGTGATATAGCGGTAGTCAAAGTAGGTAAGAACGGATCGTATGTTCAGCAGGGAAATACTCGTCATCACATTGGTGCTATCACCACCAGTTGTACCGATTCCACCGGCGCCGGCGACCTTTTTGCGGGTGGTTTTCTGCACGCACTGAGTGACGGCTTTGATATCCGTCGGTGTGCAGAGATTGGTACTATCGCTGCCGGACGTGTGGTGGAGATCGTGGGAACCAAACTGAGTGAGGAGACGTGGGATGAGATTCGCCGTATTTGTGCGCTCTACAGGGGTTTCCTCCAGAAATATGATAGAGTTTAGTGTTTAGAGTTTAATGTTTAGTGTTTACGAGATGAAAACAATACTACGTCCTATTTACATTGTGTATCAGTACTTGATCGCCTGGCCGTTATTATGTGCGCTGACGGTGTTCACCGCCCTTTTCACTATCTGTACTGTCTTTTGGCGCAATGCAGAGTTTGTGCATAAGGTTCAGCAATTCTGGTCAAGGTCGTTTTTCTGGTTGATGTTTTTGCCCGTTTCTGTCGATGGAGCCGAGCATATTCAGCCGCATCAGAGTTATGTATTTGTATCCAACCATCAGTCGATGTTTGATGTATGGTTGGTGTACGGGTGGCTGCCGGTTATCTTCAAATGGCTGATGAAAGCGGAGTTGCGCAAGGTGCCTTTTGTGGGAATAGGGTGCAAAGCCGCAGGCCATATATTTATTGACCGCCGTAATGCCAAAGCGGCGATGGAGAGTTTGAAGGAAGTGGAGAAACAGTTGGTTAACGGTGTATGTACTGTTATTTTCCCCGAGGGGACTCGTTCTCTGAATGGCGAAGTAGGCCGGTTTAAGCGTGGCGCTTTCCAGATAGCCATCGATCTCGGGCTGCCGGTTGTCCCTCTGTCGCTCTCTGGATGTTTTGATGTACTGCCTAAGGGCAAGCTTTATGTTCATCGTGTGCCGGTTCATATGCACATAGGCGAACCGATTGACCTCAAGCAGTTTGAGGACCCGAATGAAGCGATTGAAGCCGTTCGCAAAGCCGTTATTGAAGGAATAAAAAAATAATATACTATGTACTCAGATCCGAAAGATTGTCTCTATTGTACTAATAATGAGACGTTGCACAATTTGATGATTGAGATTGCACACCTGCGTGTGTCTCGTGCTTTTTTGTTTAAAGAGCAGACCTACCATGGCCGATGCTTGGTGGCGTATGACAAGCATGTGAATGACCTCAACGAGTTATCGGACGAACAGCGTAACTTGTTCATGGCCGACGTGGCGGATGTAACTCGCGCAATGCAGAAACTATTTCATCCGGAGAAAATCAACTACGGTGCTTATTCCGATAAGTTAAGCCACCTACATTTCCATCTGGCGCCGAAATACGTGGACGGTCCGGATTATGGAGGTACGTTCCAGATGAACCCCGGTAAGGTCTATCTCTCCGAGGCAGAGTACGCCGAAATGGTAGAAGCGCTTAGAAAGGAATTAGTGAAATAACAGCCCTTTCCAATAAGGAAGGGCGGAAGTAGGTTTCACATGCTCTTTAAAGATATTATAGGACAGGAAGCGACGAAGGAGAAGTTGCGTCAGTCGGTGCGTGAGGGAAGGATTCCGCATGCACAGCTCTTTGCCGGTATCAGAGGAATAGGCAAGTTGCAGTTGGCATTGGCATATGCGCAGTACCTCAATTGTCCGAACCGTACGGAGGAAGACAGTTGTGGTACTTGTCCCACATGCCTACAGTATCAGAAGCTGCAACATCCGGATCTTCATTTTGTTTTCCCCATCGTAAAGACGGATGCCGGGGACACCTGCGATGTATTTCTGGAGGAATGGCGCTCCATCATTCTGGACAAACATTATTTTGATTTGGACGAATGGCATAAGGCGCTGGGAGTGGAGACCAAGCAAAGTCTTATCTATGAGAAAGAGAGCGGGGAAATACTGCGCAAACTGAGTCTTAAAGCCTATGGCAACGGGTTTAAAGTAATGATTATCTGGCAGCCGGAGAAGATGAATATCGCGTGCGCCAATAAGTTGCTTAAGTTGCTGGAAGAGCCACCGACACAAACGGTCTTTTTGCTCGTGAGTGAACATCCTGAGCAGTTACTACCTACTATCCTCTCACGTGTACAGACGGTTCAGGTGCCGCGCTTGGAGACTCAGATCATAGCCGAGGAACTGAGACGTAGAGGCATGAGTGAGCAGAAAGCGGATGACATAGCTCGGATTGCTAACGGCAGTTTTCTCTCGGCGCTCCAAAAAGCGGAGGAAACGGAAGAAAACCAGCAAGAACTACACGATTTCATCGCACTTTTTCGCGATGCGTACACAGTGGGGGTTATCAAGGACCCGCAAAAGAAATACGAGTCGCTCAAGCGTCTGAGGCAGTGGAGTGCCGAGATGGCAGACGCCAAAGTAGGTAGGGAGCGGCAGAAACATTTTCTCCAATATGCCCAACAACAGGTAAGGGAGAATTATATCCATAATCTGGCGCAGCCTGAATTGAATTATCAGTTAGAGGCAGAACGTGCTTTCTCGTCCAAGTTCGCGCCGTTTATTCATAACGGCAATGTGGAGCAAATCATGGACCAATTGGACTTGGCGGAGCGTCAGATAGAGCAGAACGGAAATGCCAAAGTTATCTTTTTTGACCTGTGTCTGCAGATGATAGTGTTAATCAAAAAACCAAGGAATTAAATGTCAAATATCAAGTATAAAATGTCAAATGAATTAGGAGCCGCGGCCACCAAGCGCAACTCGGCACATATGTTACCGGTGAGCGATTGGTTAAGCGACCTGCCGGAAAATACCCAACTCACGGACCTTATCGAGGTTCAGTTCAAGAACACCCGCAAGGGATATTACCATAATACGCAACACCTTCCCTTGGAGAAAGGCGTGCAAGTAGTAGTGGAGGCCAACCCCGGTTATGACGTGGGTGAAGTGGTGCTGACCGGCAAATTGGTGGAGCTGCAGATCAAGAAGAACAAGATTGATACGTCTCGTTATGAGATACGTCAGGTACTTCGCATTGCCACGGATGAAGACCTTGTCCGTGCATCTCAAGCGCACGCGAGAGAGCAAGAGACGATGATCAAAGCTCGCCAGTTGGCGAAGTCGTTAGGGTTGGAGATGAAAGTAGGTGACGTTGAGTATCAAGGCGACGGGTCAAAAGCAATCTTCTTCTACATAGCTGACGGGCGTGTTGACTTCCGTCAGCTAATCAAACTCTATGCAGAGACTTTCCGTATCCGCGTGGAAATGAAGCAGATAGGTGCTCGCCAGGAGGCCGGGCGCATAGGAGGGACGGGACCTTGCGGAAGAGAGTTATGTTGCTCCACGTGGTTGATCAATTTTTCGTCTGTAGGAACCGGCGTGGCAAGGTTGCAGAATCTATCCCCGAATCCGCAGAAACTGGCAGGAATGTGCGCCAAGCTGAAGTGTTGTCTCAATTATGAGGTACCGGTATATGAAGACGCAGCGAAAGAGTTGCCCTCCCGTAATATACCATTGGAAACCAAAGACGCCACTTTCTATTTCTTTTCTTCTGACCCGTTGGCCGGTACGGTCACTTATTCTTCCGATCCGCAGATTCCCGCTAATCTGCAGACTATCAGTGCCCGTCGAGCGCATGAGATTATCTCGCTGAACAGGCACGGGGAGAAACCGGATTCCTTAGAGGGCAGTCGTACTATCGCGGCGGAGATGGGCTACCAGACCGGTCATGGCGACGTAGCACGGTTTGATAACAAGCGAAAGAAACATCATAATAACAGACGATGAGACATTTATTGCATATCTTCTTGCTGGGAATGGTTGTTACGGCTTTTTCGGCATGTAACAGCGATATTATATATAGTCATTTTTCCCCGATTTCATCGAATAAATGGCATATTGATTCGGTGGCGCATTTCGATTTTACCGTAGAGGACGCGACGCCCGATTACCGCGTGTTAGTGTATGTACGTCATACGGAGCGTTATCCGTATCAGAACATGTGGCTTTTCGTGGATGACGGGTTGTATCGTGACACGCTGGAGTTCTATTTGGCGGATGACCGAGGGCAATGGTTGGGAGACCGGAAACACGGTTTCATTGAAATGCCGGTACTGCTTGAGGAAAACAAGCATTTTGCAGATACGGGAGTGTATCACTATTCGATACAGCACGCGATGCGTGATACACTGTTGCGCGGTGTGACGGATGTAGGACTGGAGATAAGGAGAGTGAACAGTGGGAAAGAATAAGCTAAAGAAATTCGCGGAGATGGAGACGTTCTCCAATGTGTTCCAACCGCCTTATGGTGAGTTGGCGGGTCATTGGCACGAATTCTTTCATAATGATTATCCGATCGTCTTAGAGCTGGGTTGCGGCAGAGGGGAATACACGGTAGGTCTGGCACGTAAATATCCGGAGAAGAATTTCATAGGTGTGGATATCAAAGGCGCGCGTATGTGGGCGGGCGCCAAAGAGGCGGAATCGGAAGGATTGAAGAACGTGGCGTTCCTGCGTACGAATATTGAGTTTATCTCTTCTTTTTTTGCAGCCGGTGAAGTAAGTGAGGTATGGATCACGTTTTGCGACCCGCAAATGAAGAAAGCCACCAAACGTCTCACTTCTACCTATTTCATGCAGCGCTATCAGCAGATTGTTACGCCGGACGGACTGCTTCATCTCAAGACAGATAGTCCGTTTCTATACACCTACACGTGTGAGATGTTACGGTTGAATGCGCTGCCGGTGGTGGCAGACACCGCAGACCTGTATGGCGATGCACAGACGGACCATCCGTATGAGGACGCGCGGGCATTGCAGACGCATTATGAGAAACAATGGTTGGACCGGGGAATGGATATCAAGTATATCGAGTGGCGACTGCCGGCACAAGTGGACTGGAAAGAGCCGACTATTGAGATAGAGAAAGACTCTTATCGGTCCTATGGACGCAATTACAACAACCCTAATCAATAACTTATGGCAAAGATAGTTGTCTTCACCGGCGCCGGAGTGAGTGCCGAGAGCGGTTTGGGAACCTTCCGCGACAGTGACGGTCTATGGGAACATTATCGTGTGGAGGATGTGTGTACGCACGAGGCGTGGTTGCGTAACCCGGAGTTGTGCGTCAAGTTCTATAACGACCGACGCCGTGACACCTTGGCGGCGCAGCCTAATGCCGCGCACATCGCGATAGCTAAGTTGCAGCAGGTCTTTCCGGATACGCAGATTATCACGCAGAACATAGACGATTTGCATGAACGAGCGGGCGCCACAGGAGTGGTCCATCTGCACGGCGAGATCACCAAGCTGCGTTCGGAGAATGACGAGTTGGCGACTGTGCCTATCCACGGTTGGGAGCAACACTATGGTGACCGCCATCCGGACGGATCGTTGCTGAGGCCTTTTATCGTGTTCTTTGGTGAGGGTGTGCCGTATTTTGACACAGCCTGCCGCATTGCCTCAACAGCAGATATCATGATTGTGGTGGGGACGAGTCTGAATGTGTATCCTGCGGCTTCACTCCTCCATTACACCCGCCCGGGAATACCCATCTATTTCGTGGACCCGGGACAGCCGGAGTTTGGTAATTGGGCCAGTCATATCACCCATATCCGGAAGAAAGCTACGGAAGGCGTTCCGGAGTTGGTGGAGAAGTTGATTAACGGGTTAAGGGATTAGTGAAGATTTTTACGCGCATAGTGGTTTGGTTAGGTATCATGGCATCGCTGACGGCGATGGTTATGATAGTATGGCTGGCTGTCAGTGGTGGCAGTCAGACGACGGCGAGTCTGAAGTGGTTGCAGTTCTTGCAGACATTGGCCACTTTCCTTCTTCCGTCTATTCTATGCGCGTGGATATGGAGTGAAGATCATAATCCTTTCCGCTGGTTGAGGTTGGACCGCGGAGCTGAGTGGCAGACGTTCGTCTTGGCGATTGGCATAATGGTGTGCGCGCTGCCGGCTATCAACCTGTTAGCGGACCTGAATAGTCGCGTGACATTACCGGAAAGTCTCGATTTCATCGAGCAAAAACTGCGTGCAATGGAAGAGAACGCAGCCGCTTTGACGGAGCGCTTTTTGCAGACGGATAATATAGGGGGATTATTCCTTAATATAGGTCTCATGGCGCTCTTACCGGCGTTATCGGAGGAAATCTCTTTCCGCGGCACTCTGCAGCAAATCCTTTATAATGGACCAAGTGACAAGGTACAACGTACAAAGGTGCACGTTGGTGTCTGGCTGACAGCTTTCATTTTCTCTGCCATCCATATGCAGTTCTATGGTTTTGTGCCGCGTATGCTGATGGGCGCCATGTTCGGATATATCTTCGTTTGGACCGGCAGTCTGTGGGTGCCCGTTGTGATGCATTTCACGAACAACGGCATCGCGGTGGTAGCCTATTATCTGCTGGACGACAGAATGCAGGTTGCCGGCGAAGGAAAAAATATCGCCGACACATTAGGTGCCGGCGATACATGGTGGTTAGGCGTTCTTAGCCTGGTGGTTACATCTCTGGGTCTACTAATATTCTACCGCAGAACTCACAGACGATAATTTTCTTACGTGTACGGATGTCCAGTTGACGCTGTGCAGGAATCTTCGCGTGGCAACCGCCGCATGAGTCACGCTCTACTTTAACGACGGCGAGTCCGTTGTGTGCATTCTTACGAATACGGTTGAACGCGGTGAGCAGACGCTCATCGATTTTCTTGGAGAGGTCTCCTGCTTTAATCATGAGAGCCTCTGTTTCGGCCTTTGTCTCCGCGAGTATTTGGTCCAGTTCGGAGCGTTTTTGATTGAGGTCCACTGTGCGTTCCTCAATGGTCTTGGTGGTGTTGGCTTTGTCCTGGATGCGCGCCTCCAGTTCAGCGGTGAAGTGTTTGATTTTGCGCTGCGAAGCCTCGATCTCCAACTGCTGGTACTCGATTTCCTTGTTGAGGTTATCGAACTCGCGGTTGTTACGCACGGTGTTCTGCTGCTCTTTGTAGCGGGAGATGGACGCGTTGGCGTTCTCGGTACGGACACGGTGGTCAGAGATCTGTGTCTCGCACTCTTTGATATCATTCTCGATATTTGCCAGGCGGGTCTTGAGGCCTTCTACCTCATCGGCCATATCTTTCACTTCCTGCGGCAGTTCGCCGGCCAGGGTCCGCAAGTTGTCGATTTTCGAATCGACTTGTTGCAAATCGTAGAGAGCACGAAGTTTTTGCTCAATGGTTAATTCTTTTGCCATAATACTATAAATTTAAAATATCAAATCTCAAATATCAAGTACCTCAATGGGTGTTTTGTCTTTTTCGCTAATGAAGCATGTTACGCCAAGCGGCGTGAGTATATCGCGGAAGATGTCTCGTGCGTGCCGTTCGCTTATCCAGTGGTCTATATCGACGAGTCCGATGCGTCCGTCGGCATCCTGAAACTCATGGTACTTGCAGTCGGCTGTCAGATAGACGTCCGCCCCTTGTTGTATAGCCGTACCGATGAACTCGGCGCCGGCTCCACCGCAGAGCGCCACGGTGCGAACCATCTCTTTAGCGGGACGCGTATAACGCACGTACGTACATTGTAATATATCACGCGTGTGTGCGAGGAAGTCCATGTAATCCATCGGTGCAGGCAGCGTGCCGATGACTCCGAGTCCGCAAGTCGGATTCGACTCAGAGGGCACTAAGATGCGGTAGTCGGTAATGTCGAGCCTATCCGCCAAACGGGTGTTGATGCCTCCTTGTACGGAATCGAGACTGGTGTGGGCGGAATAGATGGCTATCTCATGCTTAATAGCCATTTCTACGGCGCGAGCCTGCGGCGTCTGGCCGCAAACCTGCTTGAGTCCATGAAAGAGTAGGGGGTGATGAGAGAGGATGAGTTGGCATCCGCGTGACACAGCTTCATTGACCACTTCCGGCGTAACGTCTGTGGTCAAGAGGACGTTTTGTATATCTCGTCCTGTGTCACCTACCTGCATTCCCGAGTTATCCCATTGCTCTTGGGCACTCCGTGGCGCTACAGATTCTATGCTATTGATAATCTCCCTAAGGAGCACTTATTTTTGTTCCTCTTCCGCCTCTTCTTTCTCCGAGAAATCGGTGAAACCGGCATTGATGAGGATATTATACCATTGTATGAGTTTGCGGATGTCGGACGGATAGACGCGGTCGCGGTCCCAATTAGGGAGCACTTGGTCGAACCATCCCTGCAGTTCGGCATTGGATGCTTTTTTAGGGTCCAACGTTACAGCTTTGAGTCCTTCTTTCTTGCCGGCATTGGTCAGCACATCGCTCAGCTTGACGTCATCACCTTCGGTGAACATAGACACATCGCTCAGCGCAACAATCTTGTCACGGGCATAAGTAGGCATACGTTTGCCGTCCACGAGTGACTCAACGATAAGCATGTTATTGCCTCGACTAACGAGTTTGTACAGTCCGGGTTTGCCGGTGATAGCAAGGATATTTTTCAGCATAAAAAAGATGTTTTCTTCCAAATCGGCTGCAAAGGTACTACAAATTTTTGAAATGTACAAGATTTTAACCGAAAAAAATCGTCTGTGCTTGCACAAGGGAGTTTTATCGGTTAAAAGATTGTCGTTTGCACGAAAGTGCGAAACAATCGTGCCCTTGTGGCTAAGAACGTACTTTCGGGGGAATTGCCAAAGGCAAGGCGGCGTCCGAAGTTACTACAAAAATTGCATATATGCAAGAAAAAGCAAAAAAAAGAGCCTTGTAGGAACGATTAATAACGATAAGTAGTATCGTTGAGCAGATTGAAACGATAGATAGAACTACCAAGTCCGGAGAAGATTCCGATACCGCCTTCTACGTTAGATGGCAGATTTTTATATACTGGGACAAAGAAAAGTCCTTGGGAAATAGACATCTCGTTGAAGGCCTTCCAGAACTGGAAAGACGGATAGTCAATGCGCGCCACTTTGAGTTGATAGTCTGCGCTGTCGGTCGGTTGGAAATAATTGGCGATACCTTGGATGCCCTCTGACTTCAAAATGGGGTTATACACGCTCATTTTCAATATCCCGTGCGTAGCGTCGCGACTGGTGAAGACGCCGAACGGACAGAGTTTATATTGTTTTTGTCCATATTGTCGGGCGAAGAGAGCATAGTACGATTCGTTGATACTATCAATATGAGACATATACGCATAGACATTCACCATCCCTAATTCAGAGGCGCGGATCGACAACGAATCGAGTTTCGCCTTTGGCGGAATAGTAGTGGTAGCAGTCGCTTTGAACTCCCGGTAGGTCGCTGTGACGGTATAGGTTTTTCCCTCCTCGCCCATCATATAAACAGAACTGTATGTATAGGGCGGCAGATAGGAGGTGTCGAGCCGTCCTGTCAGCACTACTTCTTGCTCGCCGTCAGAGATGGCTACACGTCCAAATGGAATTAATAGTTCCTCCATGATCTGTTCGAGTGATTGAATGCTATCCGGTGCGTTGGCAAGGATATAACTCTTGTGTATCATTACCGTTGGATGACCATCTGCATCAATCCATCCTTCCAACACCATTGACATTGGTTTGGGCGGCTCTTCCGAGCAGCCGGACATTAGCATCGCTGCCAGTAGTATGTATAACAAACGTTTCATTAGAATTTTCCGTAGATACTGATGGATGGGATAAAAGAGGGTAACATCTGCCCGTATATTGGCTTTAAGTCATCGCGGTACATCATGAACTGCGCGTTCTTATGCGCATACACATTGTATATGGACAAATTGACACCCAATTCATGTTCAGGTGTCTTGATTATATCGCAGGAACAGCTGATATCCAAGCGGTGGTATAGCGGCAAATGGGCGCCATTGAAAGTTGAATAACGGCACACCAACTGACCATTCAGCATATACGCCTCCTCGGCACGCGTATAGGGCAGTCCGGTCGCCAGAACGAACATGCCGCTTATATGCCAACGCTTGGCGAAATGTGAATTAATCACCACTTTCAAGTCGTGGCGGCGTTCACTGGATGCAGCATAGCGATAGTCTGTGAATCCCTCCAAACCGGGAAGCTTACGACGTGCCCAGCCCAAGGTATAACTCACGTAGCCGGTCACAATACCGCTATTGCGGAGAAACATGACATTAAGGCCGTAGTTACGTCCGTCACCCGTCACAATATAGTCGTCGTACGAGAATTGTTTATTCAATACTTGTAGCACATTGCCCGTTGATTCCGCAATATTATAAATCTGCTTGAAATACATCTCTGCGGAAACACTGTATTGTTTGTGGTAGAAAGAGCAGACATATTTGAGGCTCACTGAATGTGCCATCTCAGGTTTGAACTTATCCGATGCCAAGAAGAAGAAATCCGTCGGAAGTCCCCCACCCGTTAGACCGGTCTTGTGGAAATACTGATGATAAATACCGTAATGTACAGATATATCATGATCCTCTGCCGGTCGGAAATGCAATGCCACACGCGGATCTACGCCCCATTGAAAACGTTGTCCGGGATTGATGAATCCTGAGAATCGCACTCCGGCGTTGTAGGCGAACCAAGGGCATACCTCGTGACGCATGTCAATGGCAGCCGACACCTCATCTGCATGCGCTAACTGCGGTTGTTCCGATTCGGTATTGAACATCTCTGAACCCTTCATCACAAACGCCAACGGACGTGAGAAATAATGCTCGTATTCCACGCCTACGCTCAGACTTATATCATGCGGCAAGTCATAGTCGAAACGGTTCTTCATGCCTGCTACAGCGAAATGTTCATTCGTCTTGACGGTCATTGAATCTGCAGCTACGTCCAACGCGTTATCGAAATGGGAATAATAGACCGTTGTACGCCAGTTTCCTTCGTCCAGACGATGGTTCCAGTATGCCGAGCCGACAATGTTCTGCCAGGGAAAAGTGATGTCTGTTTTGCTGTCGTCCGAGAAAAGGCGCATCTTATCTCGGTTATAGAAACCCGTTATCACTAATCGGTCACGGCGACTTAACTGCCCGGCATAAGTCAAGTTGAAGTCCATAAAATGGTAGCGGATATTGTAATTCTCCATCTTCAGAAACTTGCCGTACAGCCAGTTGATGTAGGACGAACGCGCGGAAATCCATAGTGCATGTTTCCCACCCATCGGTATAGTGAACGTTATATCCGAATTGACCAGACCTATATTTCCTTCAAAAGAGAAACGTTTGGGCTGGTCGGCGAAGGTATGAAAATCCACCCATCCGCCCACGCGGTTCGCCATGGTGGCGCGATGTTCGGCCTGTTCCATTTCAATGGTGTGAAAATGCGGACTGATAAAGGTTGAATAGAGGCCTAACAGGTGATTGGGATAGAAAACCGGTGCATCATTGATGCTCACCAATGTTTGATAGTCATCGCACCCGTGCACATGCACGCCTGTGGTTGTCTCATTATTTGTCTGCACGCCCGCGAGGCTCTGCAGGTAACGGATAGGATCTGCCGTTCCAAGGAACTTGGGCATGTGTTGTATCTGTGTGGCATCCACCGTCAAACGCTCGGCACTGTGTACTACTGAAGAACGCGAACGTTGCTGAACAACTTCTACGTCCTCCAACTGTTTGACAATAGTGATACTACTATCAGCAGCAGTCTGCCCGAAAAGGGACAGACTGCCACATATCAATAGTATAACTATTAGTCGTTGGTACATAAGATATTAGTTACCCAATATATCTTCCGCGAACGTAAGTTCGCCCGTTTGGCTTGACAGGTCATCGGAGAGACGGAGGAAATTATTGGCTACATCTTGCGCCATCTGAACAAAATCGGTGAACGGCTTACGGTTGAAATACTGCTCAAAAGCATAACTTGTACCATCTTGCGGGAAATAGACTACACCTTCCGGCTCGTAGTCGCGTCCGCTTTCGCTCAAATGTGGTTGTACTCGTACCTCGCCCTGCTTGATATCACTCGCGAAATAAATGCCGTTATCGGAGTTATTATTGAATAAGTCACAGAACTGCTGTGTGGCGGCTTGAGAGCCATCCAACCGACCATTAGCATTCTCCTCCCAAGCCATCCAGTCTTTGTAAGCTTTGGTGAAGTTCTTTGTATTAACGCGTATCTGTACCTCGCCGAAGAGATCTACCATACCGTCAGCAGCACCGATTTTATTGAGCAAGTCTCCATATTTATTTACGAACGACTCTGCCCACTCTTCGTAATTCTGGTTCTCATTTTTAGCCACCGGAGAGAGGTCAATATTGGGCAAATTGAATGCAGCGCTGCATATTTTCTTGTCGGCATACGAGAACGCGAAAGCTCCGGACGCTTGTCTGGTCTGCACATTCAAGTCCGTTGTCCAGCTCACGAAGGCGAATTTGGCATTGATACCGAATATCGCATGATCGTTTTTCTGGAATTGTTGTGATAAGTCTACACGAACAATCTCATTATTGCCTTGCTTGATATAGAAATGTACACTCGCCGGTAATACACCTCCAAGAGTATTGTATGTCTTCTGATATTCGTCATACCAGGTGTACGTATAGGTTTTCTCGGCACCTTCACCCCAGCAACGTGCTTCGCAAGTCACGCCGTTCTTGTCGGTAAAGCGAACAATGGCACTATTGTCTGGAGACTTGCCTTTGTTAACCCATGTTTTGGTCTGGTCATTGCACTCATAAATAAAGTTGTCCTGTGCAAACGACCATACATAGTTCATTCCCGTTGGAGCAGTAGCTCCCGTCGCGGTACGAACGCTATAGCGCAATATCTGCGCCATTGGAACAACACATGCAGGCATGTGATTGGGGCCGAAGACTTGATCGTACTGATTTGCGAACTCCTCGCCGATACTTGCCCAATCGTACGTCTCGAATTTGTCGTAAAGACCTTCGGCTAACTCGGCGGTCTCTCTCTGGTCCTCGGCTTTGAAGATTTCCATCATCTTCTTGCCTTCGTTCGCCAGATACTCTTTGGCATCTTCCGGACTCAGTAACTCTTTTGGACCATCGTTGTTACCATTGTTTCCGTTTCCACCGCCGTTATCCGGAGCATTCTTGTCATTACATCCGTAAAAACTCATGCCTGCTACAAACACTGCAGCAAAAAGAAAAATAATGTGCTTTTTCATAAAGATAAATGATTAGATATTAAGCAATAAATTATTATATACCATAAGTGCCGTAGCAGGTTTCTTCTGTTCTGTCAACACACTCTGTAAGCGTAAAATCGCCGGTTGATGTGGCGGTTACACCATTGACAGAAACAGTTAAATTTGCAGCAGCCTTCCAGTTCATCCATATTTTATAAACTTCGTACGTTGTTTCCCATACATATTCTGTTCCTTGGTCGCTTTCATTATCCTCTGGACTGGATGGGCATTCTCGTTTCACCCACCAGTCAATCTTCCAGCATTTGTAGGTCTCTTTGTCATAGGCTACTCCATTGATGGTACCTGCTTCGTCATCGCAAATAGGAGTTGGGTCATTGGGAGTGGGAGTAGTCGGATGATTGTCAAAATTCTCAAAATCTACATTTCCAACAGCGTTGTACAAGGAGTCGGACAGACGGATGAACTTATTCACCAGATCCTCGGTCATGTACTGGAAGTCCGTGAACGGCTTGCGGTTGAAATACTCCTCAAAGGCATACGTAGTATGGTCTTGCGGGAAATAGAGCACACCTTCCGGTTCATAACGTCCGTTTACCTCATCGTACTTCGGCTGTACACGAATCTCGGCTTGTTTCACATCGCTGTTATAATAAATACCGTTCACGCTATTATCGTTGAATATGCTGCAGAACTGGTTCACTGCCTCTCTGGAATCGTATCCGGATGTTCTCTGGGTGTCCTCCCATTTCAGCCAATCGCGATAAGCATAGCCGAAATGGTTCAGCTTGGCTTTTATCTGCACCTCGCCTAACAGGTCAACCATTCCGTCTGCCTCACCTATTTGCTTGAGCAAGTAGTCGTATTGGTTGGCATACATCTCTGCGAAATCATCCCAACTCTGCGTGTCTTTCTTGCCAAGCAGTTCATATACCGGCGCATTACAAATGGCGCTGAAGATAGGTTTGTTTTGGTATGTGAATGCAAAAGCAGCCGATGCATGGGTCATGGTCACATTCACGTCTGCGGTCCAGCGGAGATCGGCGAACATCATATTGAGCGACATAATTGCATGATCGTTCATCAGCAGGTCTTGTTTCACATCGAAGTTGCAGATTACTTTTGTGCCCTGCTTGAATACCATATGCAGTTTCTCCGGTACTACTGCGCCAATGTGGTGCCTGCGCGTTGGAATTTTAATCCAGTTACCGTTTTCATCATATCCACCTCTCCATTCATCCCAATAAGCGTCGTACGGAGTTTCTTTGCCTTCTCCCCATACTTTGACTTCGCATTGAACGCCGTTCTTGTCTTTGAAACGAACGATGACGCTGTTGTCGGACGATTTGCCCAGGTTGTTCCAGCGCTTATTGATATCATCGGCCTCATAGATGAAGTTATCCTGCGGGAAAGTCCATACATAATCAATGCCCATGGGCACGTTGTCGCCGTTCGTCACATCAATCGTGTACTTAAGGATACGTGCGATAGGCACTACGCCGGCCGGAGAAGGTGCGTTGCGGTCGTAATTGAAAACATGGTCGTACTTGTTCTCAAAATCTCTGCCGAGCAGTTCCCAGTCGTAGTCTCTGTATTTCGCGTACAACCCTTCTGCCAGTTCGGCCAGATCTTTCTGGTCCTCGGTCTTGAACATGTTCAGCAGTTGCTTGCCGACAGCCACCAGTTTCTCTTTGGTATCCTCGGGACTGAGGACATCGCCGTTTTCGCCTTGTCCGCCGCCATTAGGCAACGAGAAGGTAATACTGTCGATTAACGCGTAGTCGCGCTGGTAAACAACAGAGCCATTGTACCAAATTTGCATTTGGGCCATCATTGCCGTCGTGGCAAAAGCAGCACATAAAAAAGTAAATAATCGTCTCATAGTATTATTGTTTGATAATTTTTACTATATTGGTATTAAACTGCAGGAAATATTGTCCCGTCGGCACATTATCCATGTGCATCTCGGTGCCTTTCTCGGTTTTGACGATCTTGCCGTCCAACGAGTACAGACGCAGCGTCGTCGGTTCACTCAAGCCCTTGACCATTAGCATGGAGTTAGTCGGGTTCGGATAAACAACGTAACGTGGGTCGTTCACGTTGTACAACCCTTCCTGCTCTTCGGTAAAGGTCAACGCACCCATGTTCGCAATAGGTGTCTCTTCCAGCACTTGGCCATGACGGTCGTAAAAAACAAGGGTCTCGCCCTGAATGACAATCTTTCCAATCTTGTACACTGCCAATTCAAAATCGGCTGAATTCAACTGCTCTACATGTAGCGTAACGGCCGACGCACTCATGCATGTAAAACATAGCAAAATTAAAAGAATCTTTCTCATTTTATGGGGTATTAAATTTGTTCTCTACGATGAGTTAAACTTTTTCCGCGGCAAAGGTAATACTTTTTTTTGACATATGCAATAGTTTGAATAAAAAAGAGATAAACACGGCATATGCCGAGATAAACACAGATAAACAGAGATAAAAGTATTGTCCCTATTTTCTACTCCATAGAATATGCAATTTTGCGGGGATTTACCTATCCTCTCCCTACCCTTTCCATAGGATACCCACAAGATACCCATAAGATAGCCATAAGATAAAAGCCCTATTTTTGCAAGTAAACGCATTTTTCGCACTTATATAGTATATATACTACGTATATATACTGTTTTTAATGTATTTTTTGCTAAAAACAAAAGATGCAAGACGCCATCTGCTGGCATCCCAAGGCATTAGCCATGCGCTCGATGAACTCCTTCTTGGAGCAAGTGACCATACCTCGCGCATGCATCGCATTGAAGATGGCGATGAAGGCCTCAAAGACCTCATCTGTTACTACGTATCGTTCTAGTTTTTTGTGTTCATTCATGGTTGTCCTTGTGCCAAAAGAGCCGCAAAGGTGCAACAAAAAAATGACATAAGCAAGCGCGTATGCCACTTTTTCGCATTTTTCAATGCATTTTAGCCGTTAGATGTTAGCCATTAGCCGTTAGATGTTAGATGTTTACTCTCGAAAAGAGTCCGTAAAGAGTAGGTAAACCTCAATTCAGCGGTTTTTGTACTCAGTTTTCGTGCGATTGTTTCATCTGAGCACGTATGCTCTCAGCCAATCATCTATGTCCTCTGCGGGGGAATAGGAGTTATTATCTCCTTTTAAGCTTCCTGCAAGAATATGTTTTCTGACAATCTGCCGCCGGTGATAGATGGTTTGTTTTTGTACGTTAAGCACAATAGACATGTCGTTATCTGATGCTCCGATAATAGTAAGGATTGCAAACTGCATGTCCGATTCTGTCAAGCATGGGTATTCGTCTCTCAGCCGACTGATTGCCCCGTCAAGTGCTTTGTCGATAGAGGCTATCAGTTCGTCCAAACTCTCTTTGTTCATAATCAGTTTTTCATTTCTGTATGTTTGGAGCCATTTCGGAAACTCCACTTCGTTTCCTCGCATACGTTGCAGTTCAATCTCCCTTGTGATACTCACTTTCTGCTGCAGGCGCTCCAAGGCCAATTGCAATTGCTGTTTATATTTATCCCGCAATGTTTGCAATTGCGCGGCTTGTTCGCGCCGGCGGTGCTGCCAGTATCTCCATAGAACAATGAACAATAGTGACACGGAAACCAATAGCAGAACCAATACAACGGAGATTGTTTTCTGCCATTGTCGTTCTCTTTGTGCTTCTGCTGCTTTCTGTTGCTCTCGGGCGACATCATAGTGTAACGCCAGGGCGTATGTACGCGCTCCCGCATCGCGTTGCAACTCCTCTATCTTCCGGTCATAGAGATTCAGAAGGACATCGTAGGCTTCGTCTGTGCGCCCTTTCATACAGAGAATTTTGCTCTGCAGATACGCATAACTCTGCTCAAACCAATAAGCGTAAGCAGAATCAACGGGTTGCAGACGCTCAAGATAAACGGAGGCCGAGTCGAGTTCATGTTGCGCTAACAGCAACTCCACTATCTCTGAATACCGCGTATGAACATTATATACTTCCGCTAACTGCCTGCATATGGTCAAACGTCTCGAGACACTATCCGGAAAACACAATTGATAGCGATACGCATCAATATCAAGCAGCAAAAGGTGGTTCTGTGCCTTTTGCGCGTATTCATCGGCCTGACTGAAGTACCAGAGCACACTGTCTTTCTCTCCACCGACAATAGCTATTGTCCTTGCTATGTCGCGGTATGCGCATGCCAAAAAGGTGGCATCTGTCTCCGGTTTCAACATCGGGATAGACTTGCGATAATAGGCTTGCGCAATTTCATACAGCATTTCACTCTCCGATGTGTTTCCCAGACGGAACCATGTAAGTCCCAGCAACCGGTTTCTCTGTCTCCATAATTCCGGGTTTGCATCAGAAGGTTGAATGCTCAGTAATACCTCTTCAGCCTGTTTTAAATAATACGTCGAAGCTTCGTACTGACTACTATTGTTAGAGGTCGTTCCCTGACGGTATAATTCTTCAGCCTCTTTCATGCGTTTTGAGGTGTCAGATGTCCCAAAATGACAAGCTTGCATACAAAAAAACAAGCCTAAAAACGCACACTCAATAACTCGTACAACTATATTTTTCATTATTTTTTATAAATAATTGATTTTCAGTATAGTAAAAATCACCAAAAGCAGGGCTCGTACAACTGTCAAATTTGTGCATATCAAAAAAAAGCCGTACCTTTGCACCGAATTTTAAAACCTATTTCGGCGCACAAAATTAGTATAAAATTTTAATATATGCAAATTATGAAAAAGGAAAATGTTTTTTATTTGTTTTTTGTAGTCCTTGTATTATTAAAAGGAACGTGCACATACGCGACGGTGTATAACGGCGTATGCGGAGAGAATTTGAGCTGGACACTGAATTCCGAGGACAGTACACTGGTCATCAGCGGACGCGGAGACATGTCCGGAGTTCGTTTCGCAAACCAGCCATTCCGCGATCTAATCAAGTATGTCGTTTTTCCGGAAGGGTTGACTTCTATCTGCAATAACGCCTTTGGCGAGACCTGGAACACCTGCAAAAATCTGCAGTCTGTGACGCTGCCGGACAGCGTGGTTTCGATAGGGAGGGAAGCTTTTCTTTCCTGTATCGGCATCAAGGAAGTAAAGTGCGGAAAAGGCCTGAAGAGCATCGGAGACTCCGCATTTGTTTATTGCCAGTCTCTGAAAAAACTTGAATTGTCTGAAGGGCTGGAATCCATTGGTAGCCGCGCCTTTCTTGAAGACACCGCACTTACCGGAACGATTATTTTTCCAGAAGGATTGAAGTCGATAGGTCAAGAAGCCTTTAACACATACAGCCAGAATGTACGTAATCTGACAGCGGTCTGGAATGCGAGGCACTGTATAAGCAACAACGACGAACGCCATGGCTCGGCTGTGTTACACACATTTTCAAATATTGTTTTCGGAGACAAGGTGGAATACATCGCAAAATGGTTATGCTCTTATCTGCCAATAGAGTCCATTATTATACCGGAAAGTGTCCATTCCATCGATGCTAACGCCTTTTTCTTTTGTAAGAATCTCAAGCATATCCAAATGCCGTCAAGGATCAAATATCTCGGTCAATGCGCATTTAGATTATGCACTCAACTGGGCTCACTCACCATTCCTGAGGGCATTTCGGACATCCCCTATCAGCTATGTTGGGATTGTACCTCTTTGGAGTCGGTGTCGCTTCCTTCTCAAACGAAAATCATCTTGGAGGATGCGTTCCGTGGTTGCACCAGTTTGCGTAATATCCACTTACCGGCCGGCACCCAAAGCATCGGAGGGTATGCTTTTGAAGGTTGCACCGGTCTGGAACAAATAGACATTCCTGAGAGCGTGACAACAATAGGGGAGAAAGCATTCAGGAATTGCTATTCGCTGACAAGTATCACTATTCCTCGCCATGTAACCGTGATTAACAACTTTGCTTTTGCCAATTGCAGTTCGATGAAATCGGTCCATATGCCCAATACAATCAAACGTATAGAGACCTCTGCTTTCCAAAACGGCTCCCTCGATACGCTGCTTCTCCCGCAGGAATTGAACCTGATAGGCGAAGATGCCTTTCTTAACCAGCGCCACCTGACAGGACTAAGCATTCCAGACGAAGTCCGACAAATCAAAAACCGGGCATTCAAGGGGTGCAGTTCATTGCGCAAAGTGCAGATTGGCAAGAAAGTGGCAATGATGGATGCCGAATCCTTCGCGGGTGACACTATGCTCACGGAGATACGGATTAAAGCCGCTTACCCTCCTTTGGTACAAAACAGCACTTTTAGCGGAGTGCCGGATAGCACATGGTTGTATGTTCCGGTCCAAAGCATCGCGGCATATGCGGCCGATGAAGTATGGGGCCGTTTCCGCATGCCCAAAGAAGAAAATATCCATTATGTGACGGTGGATGCAGAAGAGACAACCGCGAATTTTACATGGCCGACAGACAGCACGGCTTCATCATACCAGATAGACATCTACAAGGACGGCACGGTATTTTGCCGGCTTACACTTGGCCCTAAGGGACAATTGCTTGGAATAGCATTTGCTCTGCAAAGAAACCACGCGCCGATGGCGGATGCCGAAAATACTCTGCCCTATACCCTGTCGTTTATGGTTACAGGTCTGGAGGAGGCTTCCCGCTACAACTATGTATTATCTGCACTGGACGTTAACGGGAAACCGCTGCATGTATATGTCGGTGATTTCGCAACGAAGGGCTACCAAGGAGAACTCAAAGGCGGCGGAGATGAAGTGTTGCCCACTCCCCCTATCATTCCTTCTGACCCGGAAACGGCGAGTATGGAGGGCATTGAAAATACACCGTTATTACCTGGAGAAAAAAGTATTAAAATGCTAATTGACGGGAAACTATTGATTAGGATTGGAGATAAAACATACACCGTTACCGGTCAGGAGACGAGATGACGTAAAACGGCACTATTTCCATCCTTTTCGTCAAAAAGTGGCATACGCTCTTGCGTATGTCATTTTTTTTGCGTAATTTTGCACGATTTTTAGATATTATGGGTTTATTATTCGTATTTTTAATAGGATCGATGGGCGTCAGTTTTCTGTGCTCGGTGCTGGAATCGGTGCTGATGTCCACGTCCCTCAGTTATATCAATCTGCGTGAAGAAGAAGGTTATGGTCCGGCGAAGCTGATGAGCAGTTACAAGGAAGACACGGGTCGTCCCTTGGCTGCTATTTTGTCTCTGAACACGATCGCTAACACGATAGGCGCAGCGGGTGTGGGTATGCAGGCGACGGCGGTCTTCGGCAGCAAATGGTTCGGTTTGATATCCGCGCTCACCACTATTCTGATACTGTTCTTCGGAGAGATCATACCGAAAGTGATTGGAACGACCTATTGGCGTGAGTTGATGGGCTTCACCGCGCGTACGATACGTGTGTTGATATTTATCTTGTACCCGTTAGTTCTTCTCGTGGAGCTTATCTCGCGCATGGTTCCGGACAATGAAGATGACCCCTCTGTCTCTCGCGAGGAGGTTCTGGCGATGGTGAATGTGGGTGAAGAGGAAGGCGTGGTGGACGAGGACGAGAACAAGATCTTCTCGAACCTGATGCGTCTGGACACGATCCATGCGTATGATGTGATGACGCCTCGCGTGGTGGCGAAGATAGCGCCGGAGAACATGACGCTTCGTGCGTACTACGACAACGACGAGTATGACCATTTCTCCCGTATCCCGCTGTATAAGCCCGAGGCGCCGGAGTACATCACGGGTTACGTGCTTCGTAACGATGCGTTGGAGGAGTTGACGGAAGACCATTTCCGCAAGACGCTTGGCGGCATCAAACGTCCGTTACCCGCTTTTGACCAGGACCTGACGCTCGGTGTCATCTTCGATTCGATGCTTAAGCAGAAGAGCCAGATAGCGCAAGTCATCGATGAGTACGGAATGTTCGTCGGTATTCTGACGCTGGAGGATATCATCGAGACTATCTTCGGTCTGGAGATTATCGACGAGAACGATACCGTTATCGACATGCAGCAGTACGCGCGCGAACGTTGGGAGCAAAGGCAGAAGAAATATAGGAAAGTGGAAAGTGGAAAGTTGAAAGAGGAAAGTGGAAAGTTGAAAGAGGAAAGTGGAAAGAGGAAAGAGGAAAGTGAAAGGGAAGAGCGACATACGGATACAAAATAAGAAGGCTCGGTTTGAGTATATCATCCTTGACCGCTATACAGCCGGCATCGTGCTCTACGGGACGGAAATCAAATCGATACGCGAGGGGAAGGCTTCGCTGGTAGACAGTTATTGCGCGGTGGAGCACGGGGAGATGTACGTCAAACAGATGCACATAGCCGAGTATCGGTTTGGCAGTTATGCGAACCACGACGCCAAGCGTGACCGTAAGTTGCTGCTGACCAAACGGGAGTTGCGCAAGTTAGAGAAAGCGACCAAAGATACGGGTAAGACCATCATCCCGTTGGAGCTGTTCATCAACGAGCGCGGTTTGGCGAAAATGGAGATAGCGCTGTGTCAGGGCAAACATACCTACGACAAGCGGCAGAGTCTGCGCGAGGCGGATGATAAGCGCGAGATGGCGCAGATGCGGAAAATAGCACATTTGTAATTGGTCATTTGTAATTTTAAAATATATAAACTAAAAAAATTAAAGATTATGAAATTATGTAACAAATTTGCTGCGGAGTTCTTCGGGACAGCAGTATTGGTATTGGGCGGTTGTGGAACAGCCTTGTTCGGTCACGTTGGTTTCTTAGGCGTCGCTTTGGCTTTCGGTTTGACGATTGTTGCAGCGGCTTATGGCATCGGTCACATCAGCGGTGCTCATCTGAATCCGGCAGTGAGTCTGGGTGTGTTCGTTAACGGTCGTATGAGTTGGCAGGAGATGTTGTGCTACTGGTGTGCACAGATTCTCGGCGCCATCGCTGCAGCGGCTATTCTGTTCGGCATCGCCAAGTCGGCAGGTATGGAAATCGGTACGTTTGCCGCTAACGGTTACGGTGATTTCTTCGGTGAGGCAGACCTGGCAGCCGGTTACCTGCAGACGAATGTATGGGGTGCTTTCGCTATCGAGGCAGTTCTGACGTTTGTCTTCCTGATGGTTATCCTTGGTGTGACGGACAGCAAGCATGGCAATGGTGCTTTCGGCGGTCTGGCGATCGGTCTGACGCTGACGCTTATCCACCTGATTTCTATTCCATTGACCAACACATCGGTGAACCCGGCCCGCTCTATTTCGCAGGCACTCTTCTCGGAGAACGCTCTGGCTTTGCCTCAGTTATGGTTGTTCATCGTAGCTCCGCTGGTAGGCGCTGCGCTCGCCGGGTTGTGCTATAAATGCATCACATGCGAGGGGAATTGCAAAAAATAAGACTTGTATGAGCAAAGCATTATTGATGATTTTGGACGGCTGGGGAATCGGCAACAAGAGTAAAGCCGATGTCATCAGCGTCACCCCCACGCCCCATTGGGACGCATTGCTGGCCAAGTATCCTCACTCGCAGTTACAAGCGAGTGGCGAGAACGTAGGTCTGCCGGACGGACAGATGGGTAACTCGGAGGTGGGACACCTGAATATAGGTGCCGGTCGTGTCGTTTATCAGGATTTGGTGAAGATCAACCGCTCTATCCGCGATAACTCGATTATGCAGAACCCCGAGATAATCGCCGCTTACAAGGCCGCACAGTCAGAGGGCAAGAAACTGCATATCATGGGTCTGTGCTCGAACGGCGGTGTCCACTCCAGTCTGGCCCATTTATTCAAACTGGTTGAGATAGCGAAGGAGTATGGTGTGGCGGATAAGACTTTTGTTCACTGCTTCATGGACGGCCGTGATACGGACCCGCGCAGCGGTAAGGGTTTCATCGCTGAGCTGCAGGGTTTATGTGACCGCACAGGCTCACACATCGCTTCAATCATCGGTCGTTTTTATGCGATGGACCGTGACAAACGCTGGGAGCGCATCAAAGTGGCTTATGACCAGCTTGTGAACGGCGTTGGTCGTCAGGAGACGGATATGGTTGCCGCAGTACAAGGTTGCTATGACCGCCATACGGAGGAACACAAGGACACGGATGAGTTCATGGAACCGCTGGTGAACGCCAACTGCGACGGACGTATTACAGAAGGCGATGTAGTTATCTTCTTCAACTACCGCAACGACCGTGCGAAAGAGATCACCATCGTGCTTACGCAGCAGGATATGCCGGATCAGGGGATGCACACTATCCCGGGTCTGCATTATTGCTGCATGACGCCGTATGACTCGTCTTTCACCGGCCTGCATATCCTCTTCCCGAAAGAGAACGTGGAGAACACGCTGGGTGAAGTGGTCAGCAACCTCGGTCTGAAGCAACTGCGTATTGCCGAGACGGAGAAGTTCGCGCACGTGACGTTCTTCTTCAACGGCGGTCGTGAGGCCGAGTACCCGGGAGAAGAGCGCATCTTGATTCCCAGCCCGAAAGTACCGACGTATGACATGAAGCCGGAGATGAGTGCTCCTGAAGTGACGGACGCGTTAGTGGCGGCCATCAAGACTCAGAAATTTGATTATATCACATTGAATTTCGCCAATGGTGACATGGTGGGCCATACCGGCGTATACGAGGCTATCGAGAAAGCGGTAAAGACCATCGACGACTGCTCGCACCGCGTGATAGAGGCGGCTCTGGCGAACGGATATGAGATAATCGTTATTGCGGATCATGGTAACTGCGACAATGCCATCAATCCGGATGGCACGCCGAACACTGCGCACTCATTGAACCCTGTACCTTTCGTGTATATAAGTAAGGATCACACGGACGCGAAAGTGGAGAACGGTATTCTCGCCGACGTGGCACCATCGTTATGTCATATCATGGGCATCAAGCAGCCCGCCGAGATGACCGGAAGATGTTTAATCAAAGATTAAACAGTTTAGAACTTAGGGTTTAGAGTTTAGAGGAAAGAGTGAAGAAAAAAGCGACCTTTGCGGGTCGCTTTTTTTGAGTAGAACTAAAGAGGGTTGATTATTTCTGATTTTTCTCAACCTCAGTAGCAACGTCCTGACCGAGCTCGACAGCGCGCTCGATAAGTGTTTGCTCTTTAGCAGCCTCTTCTTCCTGAGCCGGCGCAGCAGCCTCTACAGCGGGCGCAGCAGCCGGAGCCGGAGCCTCTTCAGCCTTCTCAGCCTTGTTTGCGCAGCTGAGTGCAGCAAGAGCAACAGCTACGATAAGCATCATCTTTTTCATAATTGAAATAGAATTTAAAAATTGATAAAGCTTTATTATCTTTGTCTTCCAACGAAAGACGCTGCAAAAGTACAATCTTTTTTGCATATATGCAAGAAAAAAACGTGCTTTTTTTAACAATGCACGTTTTTTTCATTGCTAATTGCTAATTGCTAATTGCTTCGCGCAGAGCGCGAGTTATTAGTGGGTTAGAGGATTAGGGGATAAAAAAAAGCGGCCTCAAGGGTCGCCTCTTTGTTCAGGTTTTGTACCTAAAAATGAGCAACAAGATTACTCAGCTACAACCTCTGCCTCAACAGCCTCAACAACCTCAACGGTGTCGTTAGCTACAGTGTCCTGGCAGCATTTTTTCTCGCAGCACTTGTTGCCGCAGCTCATTGCAGCAAATGCAACAGCTACGATAAGAAGCATCTTCTTCATAGTTTTACTTTTTTTTAATTTTTTAAAGCTTTAAAATAGTTAATATTTTCGCCTTTTTGCGAAAAACGGTGCAAAAGTACTACTTTTTTTGCATATATCCAAAAAAAATTGTAATTTTGCGCACTTAATTTTACAAATTATGGCAAAAAAGAGCATTTTAGACAAGTCAGACCTCAAATTTATCGGGTGGAACGTCCTTCTGGCGCTGGTAGTAGGAACCGTGATTTTGATAGTACTGATCGTATGGTTGAAGGGATATACTCAGCACGGCAAGGAGGTGGAGGTCGCCGATGTGCGCGGGATGGTTGCCGAAGAGGCGACCGCAGTTCTCGAAGAGCAGGGGTTGAAGATGGCGATTATCGACTCCACTTATTCCGACAAAGTACCTTTTGGCACGGTTGTTGAGCAAGATCCCAGACCGGCGAGTCATGCCAAGGACGGCCGTTTGGTTTATGTGATCATCAATGCGACGACCAAGCGAATGGTGACCATGCCTGATTTGCAAGACATCAGTTACCGTCAGGCGGAGACGACGCTGCGTGCTATGGGTCTGCGCGTAGATACTGCGTACGATTACAAGCCTTCTGCTTTCCGCGACTTGGTGCTGGAGGTCAAATCGCACGGAGAGACAGTTCAGCCGGGCGAGAAACTGCCGGTAGGGACTCGTGTGCGGTTGGTGGTAGGTTACGGTCGGGGCACAGAGCAAGTGACGGTACCGCAAGTAATAGGCATGACCCTTCAGGAAGCGCGTAATACGCTGCTCCGTAACCGCCTGACGGTCGGCGCAGTACAATACGATACGCCGCAGGAAGAGGGCACACCGCAGTTCGTTTATCGCCAGACACCCGCCGAAGGAGAAAAACTGGTGGAGGGCGAAACGGTTGCCTTGCGGTTGTCTCCGGATATAGAGAAAGCGGTGAATGCAACAGGAAACAATTCAGATGGTACAGACGAGTGGTTCTAAATGAAAGAAGAGGAGTTAGACATAGAGAGCGAAGAGCTTTGGGAGCGTTGGCGATGCGAGGTAGATAAAGGTCAGGGCAAAGAGCGCATTGACAAATACCTTGCCGAGCATATGACGAACACCAGCCGTAACCGTATACAGACAGCCGCGGATGCCGGCAATGTGTGGGTGAACGGCAAGCCGGTGGCGTCTAACTACCGCGTCAAACCGGGAGATGTGATTCAAGTTCTTCTGGACCATGAGCCGCATGACTACACCATCACCCCGGAGAATATACCCCTGACGATCGTATATGAGGACGACGATTTGCTGGTGATCAACAAGCCTGCCGGTCTGGTTGTCCATCCGGGTCATGGCAATTACGAGCACACATTACTCCACGCCCTGGCATGGCATTTTGAAGAGGAAAGAGGAAAGAGGAAAGTGGAAAGAGGAAAGGTGCCGGATATCAATGATCCGAGTATAGGTTTGGTGCATCGTATAGACAAAGACACGAGTGGATTATTACTTATCGCGAAAACACCGGAGGCCAAAGCGCACCTTGCCAAGCAGTTTTTTGACCACACCACGGAGCGGTCCTACAACGCGCTGGTGTGGGGTACGTTCAAGGATGAGAGCGGTACTATCGAAGGTGCGTTGGCACGGGATAACAGAGACCGCACTATCTATCGTGTATGGGATACAGATGAATGTCCGCAGGCCAAGGAGGCCGTTACTCATTGGCGCGTCTTGGAGCGTTTTCCGTACGTCACGCTCGTCGAATGTCGCTTGGAGACAGGCCGTACACACCAGATACGCGTACATATGAAACACATCGGACACCCGCTTTTCGGCGACGACAAATACGGCGGGTGTGAGATTCTCAAAGGTCTGCGCACGCAGAAATACAAGCAATACATAGAGAATTGCTTTGCCCTTTGTCCACGCCAGGCCTTACACGCGAAGACATTAGGCTTTATCCATCCGCGTACGGGCGAGCGTATGTTCTTCGACAGCGAGTGGCCGGCAGATATGACAAATTTAATTAATAAATGGAGACATTATGAACCGAATACTTTGGGTTGACGATGAAATAGATATGCTGCAACCGTATATCATTTACCTTAAAGGTAAAGGTTACGAAGTCATTACAGCCAGTAATGGGGAGGACGCATTGGACTCTCTGGAAGAGACGGTGCCGAATATAGTGTTTCTGGATGAGAATATGCCCGGCATGACGGGTTTGGAGACGCTCCAAGAGATGAAACGTCTGCACCCAGATATCCCTGTGGTCATGATCACCAAATCCGAAGAAGAGCATATCATGGAACAGGCCATTGGCGAGAAAATAGCCGACTATCTTATCAAGCCTGTTAACCCCAGTCAGATACTCCTTTGCCTGAAAAAGCATATTCACCAGCGTACCATCGTGAATGAGCAGACGCAGCAGAACTACCGGCAGGAGTGGAGTGATATATCCTACATGATAGACACGGCTACCACCATAGAGGAATGGCAGGCCATCGAACGTGCGCTCAGCAAATGGGATATCGAATTAGAGAACTCTCCGATGCGCTCGATGGTAGAAGACCAACGCGCGCAGGCCAATGCAGCTTTTGCCAAATGGATAGCGAAGAACTATGAGCATTGGTTCGATGCCAAATCACCAGTCCCCGTCATGTCTCAGGACTTAATGAAACACACGGTCTTTCCGCTGCTCGACAAAGGAGATAAGGTACTGTTATGCGTGATAGATAATTTCCGGTACGACCAGTGGAAAACCATTCAACCGCTGATCAGTGAGTTCTACTCCGTACAAAACGAAGAGCAGTACACGTCTATTCTCCCGACGGCTACGCAGTACGCGCGCAATGCTCTTTTCTCGGGTTTATTGCCGTTGCAGATCCAGCAGATGTACCCGCAATACTGGGTGGAAGAAGGAGACGAAGAGAGCAAGAATCAGTACGAGAAAGAACTGGTTCAGACGCTCCTTGACCGGTATCGCCGTCGCGATAGTTTCAATTACTGGAAAGTGAATGAGAGCGATTTCTGCGAGCGCGTCATTCAGCAACTCAAGAGTTCACAGGCGGCTTTGAATATCGTAGTGCTCAATTTTATTGATATGCTTTCTCACTCACGCACGGAGAGTAAGATGATGCGCGAGCTGGCGAACGATGAAGCCGCTTATCGCAGTCTGACGCTCAGTTGGTTCCGCCATTCTCCGACATACGAACTCCTGCGTCGCGCCTCGGAGCAGGGATATACACTGGTTCTTACGACGGACCATGGCACCACGCGTGTGAAGAACGCTGTGCAAATCATCGCCGATAAGAATACTAATACGAACATTCGTTATAAAGTAGGCAAGGCGCTTAACTGCTCCTCCAAAAATGTCTTTACGATAGACCAACCCAAACGGGTAGGCCTGCCGTGCCCGAATGTAAGCAGCAGCTATGCCTTCTGTACCGGCAGTGATTTTTTTGCTTATCCTAACCAATTCAATTATTACGCCCAGTATTTCCGCAACACTTTTCAGCACGGCGGAATATCGCTGGAGGAGATGATTATCCCGTTAGTTACTCTCATCCCCAAACAATGAGTAAGCGCAGGCATCATATTTTTCGGAACGTGTTCTTCTGCTTGTTATTAGCGACAGTCGTGTTAGGCGCGTGGTTCATGCTCAGTCATGGCTCCGCGCCGAGTGACGAAGAACTGGAAACACGTCCGCACCGAGTGAAAATTCTCACTTGGAACACCGAACGCATGGGGCATTATCAGAAACCCGGACGCAACGAAGTATTGCGTTTTTTGATGAACCAGGATGCCGATATCATCTGCCTGCAGGAGGTGGATGTGTACAAGAGTGACGAGTTCCTTACTTTGCCCGAAGTGAAGAAGGTGTTGGGAAGCAAATACGCTTATTCTTATTTAGATTTCTCGGTTTATGACCTTCGTCATCAGTTCGGTACTATGGTCTGGTCGCACTATCCGCTGGTTAACAAGCAGAGTATTCATTACGAGACGCGCGCCAATCTCAGCAACCGATGTGATGTAGTCATCGGTACCGACACGCTGCGGCTTATTAACAACCATCTGGAGTCATATAATTTCACCAATGCCGATCTCGCGGATGCGGATACAATGCGCAATTATGAAGGTATACGTGTTTCAGTCAAGCGATTGGAGTCCAAGTGGAAACGCGCACTTCCGTTGCGGAATGCGCAATCGCGGATTATTAAGAAGGAGATAAACGAGAGTCCTTATCCCGTTATAGTCGTCGGTGATTTCAATGCCTCGGCACTCAGTTATGCCTACAGGCATATCAGTCGTGGGTTGCATGACGCATGGACGGAAACCAGTTTCGGCAGATGGGGAGCGACGTGCGAAAAAAGAGGCATAGGCATGCGCATCGATTATATCCTTTGTTCGGACCCGCTATTACCTGTCTCTTGTACCATTCCTGCGACTACGGCGTCCGACCATCGTCCAGTAGTTGCCGTCTTGGCGTGGTAAATCACACCCGTTTATGGTAATGGAAATCTTTGTAATGGTCGTCAGAACTGTCTAAACGTTCCTGTCGGCGGGCTTTCAGTTTGTCCCACCAGTCAAAGATACGAGGTTCTCGCCAATTGATATGCCTCCAATACAAAACCAGCAACCATCCGAACAGCAGACCTCCTAAATGTGCGAAATGCGCTACATTATCTGCCGTGATACCCATAACGCCGCCCAAACCGGCAAACAACTCGATGAGCGCGTATATAATAACGAACGTGCGCGCACGTATAGGAATAGGGATAAACAGAATAAACATCGGAATATCCGGGAAAAGCCACCCGAAGGCAAACAAGATACCAAACACAGCCCCTGACGCACCAATCGTATTCATCATATATGCATATTGAGCGATCGCCTCTGCGCTATAATGCGTTGACATATCGGCTATCATCAACGACCAAACGACTTCTTGGATGACTGCAGCGCCTAATCCGCATACGAGGTAGTAAATCAAGAATCGGCGTGCTCCCCACTCTTGCTCAATCACAGGCGCGAACATCAACACCGCGAACATATTAAAAAAGATATGACTAAAGTTCGCGTGAAGGAACATATATGTCAACGGTTGCCACCAATGAAAACTCGACGCAGATACATAATGCAATCCACACCAATGATTCAAATCAATTCCATAACGCTGTAAGATTCCAGCAAGGAAGAAAACTGTAAAATTGACTATTAATAAATAGCGGGTAACGATAGGTAAATTTCTCATAACGACTGCAAAATTAATACAAATTAGCGAATAAAACATACAAAAAGTGCGCCTTTTTGATAAAAAAGCAGTTTTTTTTACGAAAAAGTGCATTTTTTTGGAGAAAATATTTGCAGAATAAAGAAAAAGTTGTAACTTTGCAAGCGTATTTCCAATTGAGGAACTAACAGTTCACTTTATTAATAATTAAAAACACTAAAGTTATGAACAAACAAGCTCTTATTGAGAAGGTAGCCGCTAAGGCTGAGATTAGCAAAGCTCTTGCAGCTAAAGTTATTGACGCAGCTCTTGACGCAACTGTTGAGGCAGCTCAGAAAGGTGAGGGTCTTCAACTCGTTGGCTTCGCTTCTTTGTCGATTGCAAACAAACCAGCTCGCAAAGGTAAAAACCCGCGTACCGGTGAGGTTATCAACATCCCTGCTCGCAAGGTAGTAAGAATTAAACCGGGCTCACGTTTTGCTCTCTAATCAAGCTTCGTAGCTTCACAAACGAGTTGCCCAGCTCTTAGGGGCAACTCGTTTTGTGTGTTTAGTTTGTTTTATTTTAAGGAAGAAAATGCTTAATATTATTCTTTGTGGTGCTCCTGGAAGCGGTAAAGGAACGCAATCAGGATTTATTGTTGACAAGTACGGTCTCCAACACCTCTCAACCGGAGATGTACTCCGCGCCGAGATAGCAACCGGCAGTGAGTTAGGTAAAAAAATCGATGCCCTCATCTCCAAAGGAAATCTTGTTCCGGATGAGATGATGTATGGCGTTATTGAGAATTACATTGCTAATCTGCCGAAAGATAGCAAGGGTACTATTTTTGATGGCTATCCCCGCACGGTTGCTCAAGCTGAGGCTTTGACCGGGCTGTTGAAAAAATATAACATGGACGCTATCATGATAGACCTTCTGGTGGACGAGCAGTTGCTTATCCAACGTCTTATCGAGCGCGGTAAGATAAGCGGTCGCGCAGATGATAATCTGAATACAATCCGTCATCGCATAGCCGTTTATCATAACCAGACGGAGCCTGTAGCGGAGTATTATCTCCATCAAGGTAATTATTTCACCGTCAATGGAAATCACTCCATGGAGGATGTATTCATGCAGATAGAACGGGTGATAGAGATTGCACAAATCATCTCCTCCCACTAACAGTTTAATCCTTACCGAATCCGTTCATTATGCCTACTAACTTCATAGACTACGTGAAAATCTACTGCCGCTCGGGAAAGGGCGGAGCAGGTTGTATGCATCTTCACCGCGCCAAGTATCTGCCCAAAGGCGGGCCGGACGGTGGCGACGGAGGCAAAGGCGGATCGGTCATCCTGCAGGGGAATCGTAATCTGTGGACACTGCTTCACCTTAAGTATCAAAAGCATATAATGGCTACAGATGGCGGTAGAGGAGGGCAGAGCCGTTCCTTTGGTAAGGATGGTGAAGATAAAATCATCGAAGTACCTTGCGGCACAGTCGTATATGATGGCGAAACGGGTGAATTCATTTGTGAGGTAAAAGGACATAATGAACGCGTGGTTCTTCTTAAGGGAGGCCGCGGAGGGTTAGGCAACTGGCATTTCCGCACGGCTACTAATCAGGCGCCGCGCTATGCACAACCGGGTGAACCCGCTCAGGAACGCACTGTCATTATGCAGCTCAAGGTATTGGCGGATGTGGGTTTGGTTGGATTCCCCAATGCCGGTAAATCAACGTTACTCAGCGTTGTATCTGCTGCCAAACCCGAAATAGCGGACTATCCTTTCACCACACTTACACCGCAATTAGGAATCGTCTCGTATCGCGATGGACGGTCGTTCTGTATGGCTGATATACCCGGTATCATCGAGGGCGCCAGCGAAGGCAAAGGTCTCGGTCTGCGTTTCCTAAGGCATATAGAGCGCAATGCAGTCCTGCTTTTTATGGTTCCGGCAACTTCTCCGAATATCGAAGCAGAGTATAATATTCTCTTGCGCGAACTGGAACTGTATAATCCGGAGTTACTGACCAAAGCGCGTATCCTTGCCGTCAGCAAGATAGATCTTCCGCGTTTGGATGAGGAAGGGAATGAACTTCCGCCGGTTGACTATGGACAACTAAAAGACAAATTGGGCATCGAAGTACTGCCGATTTCATCGGTGGCTGGAAAGGGAATAGATGAACTCAAAGATGCATTATGGACGGAACTGAACAAGGAGCAGAACCAAGTGATAGAGATTTCTCACGCCCCGATAGATGTTACTGTTATAGAGCCAGACACATCTGCCCAATCTGACTTGTCCGACGCAGAGAAAGGGACTATCTATCTCAATGAGATTGAAGAAGAATGGGATCTTGATAAATACAAAGGAATAGGCTGGGATGAGTAATTTCTACGACAGGATGATTATATGGCGTGAACGCCATATCAGCGAGAAGCATTTGGTGCTTCTCCTCTCCTTTTTCGTAGGCGCATTCTCTGCTGCGGCAGCAGCTTTACTCAAATCGTTCATTCACTTTATTCAATGGTTCGTGGAGAGCCAACTGATTGCAGGTGGCCATACATGGTGGTATCTTATCACACCTATTATCGGTATCACCTTCTCGGCACTGTTCGTTAAGTACATAGTACGCGATGATATCTCGCATGGTATAACCAAAATCCTCTATGCCATCTCTCAGCGTAAGTCGATTATCAAGCCTCATAATATGTGGTCTTCCATCGTCGGTTCCGGACTGACAATCGGTTTCGGTGGTTCGGTTGGTGCGGAGGCTCCTATAGTATTAACGGGGGCGGCAATAGGTTCTAATTTGGCGAAGGCATTCAGGCTTGACCAGAAGACGATGATGCTCATGATCGGTTGCGGCGCTGCAGGTGCCATAGGCGGTATTTTTAAGGCCCCTATTGCCGGTTTGGTATTTACTCTCGAGGTGCTGATGATGGATTTGACGATGACGTCCGTCGCACCGCTACTCATCTCTTCTGTCACAGCCACAGCCATCTCGTATATAGCTACGGGGGCAGAACCTATGTTCCCATTAGATATCAACGAACCTTTCCTTATCAATCGTATTCCTTGGTACTTGGTCCTGGGTGTTGTCTGTGGATTCGTCAGCCTCTATTTTACGAGAGGGATGAATAAACTCGAGCAGTGGATGAAGCACGCAGTGCGTAGCACTGGATCGAAGATAGTAGTGGGAGGGCTGACGCTGAGTATCCTTATTTTCCTCTTTCCTCCCCTCTATGGCGAAGGATATGACGTCATCCGTCAACTCATCAACGGAGACAGTCTCAGTGCTATGCAATACAGTCCGCTCGCTAACGGACAATGGCTAACGGCGAATGGACAATGGCTCATCATCGCGTATTTTGCGGCCATTATATTACTCAAGATTGTGGCATCAGTTGCTACCAATGGTGGGGGCGGTGTCGGTGGTATCTTTGCACCATCGCTCTTCATGGGCGCATTGGTGGGCTTTGTCACTGCACGCATCATGAATATCAGCGGACTGACAGTGCCAGAGACTAATTTTGCATTGGTAGGAATGGCAGGACTGATGTCCGGTGTGATGCATGCTCCGCTCACAGGCATCTTCCTCATCGCAGAACTGACAGGTGGATACCACCTTTTCATGCCGCTGATGATTGTATCCGTCATCTCCTATCTGACTATTATGCTTTTTGAACCTCACTCCCTTTATGCCATGCGTCTGGCGCAAAAAGGAGAACTACTGACGCATAACAAAGATCGCAACGTTCTCACCCTCCTGAAAATGGATAGTGTTCTGGAAACGGATTTTACGGCTATACTACCGGAGATGACGCTTGGCGAACTGGTCAAAGTGATTTCGGAAAGTCATCGGAATATTTTCCCCGTGATTGATAAAAACGGAAAGTTGCGGGGTATCTTATTATTGGACGAAGTACGTAATATCATGTTCCAGCCTCGTCTGTATAAGCGCTTCACTGTCGGGCAACTCATGACGTCACCTCCCGCAGTATTGCGGTTTGATTTGCCTATGGAAAAAGTGATGGAGATATTTGAGGACACGGGCGCATGGAATCTGCCCGTAGTGGACCAAGACCGTCGCTATCTGGGCTTTGTGTCTAAATCAAAGATTTTCAACTCCTACCGTCACGTCCTCGTGCATTTCAGTGAGGAGTGATTTGCATTGTTTCAGTAGTTTTGTAGCTTCTCCCGCCAAGTGTTTGTACTCGTCTAAACTGAGTGCTTCAGCGTGCTCTAATTGAGTGATGATAGCCTCTGCTTTTTGCAGCGATTCGTCGTATGTCATCATTGCCCCTTTCCGTGAATTATAACGCCTATTGTGAAAAATAGTATCTTCAAATCCAGCAACAGAGACATATTTTCTACATACACAATGTCGCAGTTTAGGCGTTCTATCATTTTCTCCATTGTATCGGTATAACCTACTCTTATCGGTCCCCAACTTGTCAAACCCGGGCGCACTTTATACAGCAGACAATAATAGGGTGCCTCTTGCATAATTTGTCCAATGAAATACGGTCGCTCAGGACGAGGACCAACCACCGACATGTCGCCCCGCAGGATATTCCATAATTGCGGTAGCTCATCCAAGCGGTATTTACGCAACCATCGGCCCATAGGAGTGATACGCGGGTCGTTATCCAGCGTCAAGTGAGGTACGCCATCTGCTTCAGCACCATCAATCATCGTACGGAATTTAAAAATACTAAACGGGATTCCGTATAATCCTATACGTTCCTGTTTATAGAGAATATCCCCTTTTGACGATAACTTCACAGCTAAAGCAATAGTGAGCAACAGAGGAGACAAGATAATCATCCCTATGGTAGAAACCACGATGTCAAACGCACGTTTGATACACAACTCGGCATCTGTCATATGATGCTCCGTCAGGCGAATGAGTGAAGGGCGGTCTATATGCCCGATACGTGCTGCACCGGTTAAGATATCATATACTCGCGGAATCATACTTATTTCACAGGCCAGTGGATAAAGGCGCGCGATGAGTACATATAAATTTCGGTCAGTATAGCCCTGGGGCAGGTCTAAGATTACCTCGTCTTGTTCTCCGGGAACCAAAGCCTCCGCTTCAGCCATACTATGCACCACTTTGGTACGTAATATACCTCGGCGACGTGAGAGAAGAGTAATCGTCAAGCGGGGGATATAACTGAGTGTAAACTGTAGGCAAAACAGCACGCCTAACGAGCCTACGTATCGGTGGTAGTCAGTGACCTCATCATCGATGATGATGATAAAAAAGAAAAACAAAGAAATTACTGCTGCAGAACCGAATGTGCGGAGAAACTCACGCCACAGTGGTTTTTGGAACGGACGAAGATAATATCCGGAGAGGTAATATACAATCAGACACACAAACGGATAGATTACAAGCGGGGGCCAGAAATTGAACGCCGGCACCAGTACGTCGTTCAAAGCACCCACTCGACCGTCATAAACAAACCATCGGAATAATAGGAAGCACAACCATACCAATTCGCTGCTGATAAGGTCTGCTATCACATACCATAATTGTTGTTTCCTCCTTAAATTCATTCTAACTCCTAATAATACGGAATGTATTATCCGCATTTAGCTTAATAATACTGCTTGGTTCACATGGCGTCTCATCTTCTCTGCGGAAACGGCACACATAGTCAGCTCCGTCTAATATTTCTTGTGCTATCTCTCGGAAGAAATGCGCGGCCGGTTGTCCGCTGATATTCGCAGAGGTGGAGACTATCGGATGACGCAGTTGTGCACAAAGGGCTTTGCTGAACGTCTCTCGGGTGATACGAATACCTACCGACCCATCTTCAGCTATCAAATTCGGTGCTATGTTTCTCGCACCGGGATAGATAATCGTCAGCGGTCGGAGAGCCTCCGTAGGCGAGCATTCATTGATTGCTAGCAACTGCTCTGCTGCTTCCGGCACATCGGTTACATAGTAGTTTAGTTTAGCCGGACTATCTAACAGAACCAACATCGATTTGCTGTCCGCGCGGCGTTTGAGAGCGTAGATGCGTCTAACGGCTTCCTCATTGGTGGCATCACAACCGATGCCCCACACCGTGTCCGTCGGGTAAACGATTACGCCACCTGTACGTAACACACGCAGCGCTCCCTGCAAATCCTCTCTATCGTAGCGCATATCATCCATTTTACGCCGCAAAGGTACTATAAAATCCTGAATTTGACAAACAAAACTGACAATTTTAAGAATTTTTCTTAAAAAATAAATAAAACCCTTGTGCATTTGCAAAAATTGTAGTACTTTTGTAGCGAGTTTAATAGCGCCCGATGGTTCCTAACGCTATAAAACACATAAAATCAACAATATAAACATAAAAAAATATATATCAGATGAAAACATTAGATTTAACTAAGTACGGCATTACCGGTGCTACCGTAATCGCCCACAACCCCTCTTATGAGTATCTGTTTGCAGAGGAGACCAAACCCGAGTTGACCGGTTATGAGAAGGGTCAGAACACCGAACTTAATGCGGTAAATGTAATGACGGGTATTTATACCGGCCGCTCGCCTAAAGACAAGTACATCGTCATGGACAAGAACTCCAAAGACACCGTTTGGTGGACCTCGGAGGAGTACAAAAATGATAACCATCCGATGTCCGAAGAGGTATGGGCAAAAGTAAAAGAGTTGGCTGTCAAAGAACTCTGCAACAAAAATCTCTATGTGGTTGACGCTTTCTGCGGTGCAAACAAGGATACCCGCATGGCGGTGCGCTTCATTGTAGAGGTTGCTTGGCAGGCTCACTTTGTGAAGAATATGTTCATCCAGCCGAGCGAAGAAGAGTTGGCTAATTTTGAACCAGATTTCGTAATCTACAACGCTTCGCTTGCTAAGGTGGACAACTACAAAGAGCTTGGTCTGAATAGCGAGACTTGTGTGGCCTTCAACACCACCAGCCGTGAGCAAGTTATCCTGAACACTTGGTACGGCGGTGAGATGAAAAAAGGCATGTTCTCGATGATGAACTATTACCTGCCGCTGAAAGGCATTGCCTCGATGCACTGTTCCGCTAACACTGACATGGACGGCAAGAACACCGCTATATTCTTCGGTCTCTCTGGTACAGGAAAGACCACTCTCTCCACCGACCCGAAGCGTCTCCTTATCGGTGACGACGAGCACGGATGGGACGATCAAGGCGTATTCAATTTCGAGGGCGGTTGCTATGCAAAGGTAATTAACTTGGACAAAGAGTCTGAGCCGGATATCTACAATGCAATTCGTCGTAATGCACTTCTGGAGAATGTTACCGTGGATGAGAACGGCAAGATTGATTTCGCAGATAAGAGCGTAACAGAGAACACCCGTGTCAGCTATCCTATTAACCACATTGAGAAGATTGTTCGTCCTGTTTCCGCAGGTCCGGCTGCCAAGAACGTAATCTTCCTCTCTGCTGACGCCTTTGGCGTACTTCCTCCTGTATCGATTCTGACCCCGGAGCAGACCAAGTACTACTTCCTGAGCGGTTTCACCGCTAAATTGGCAGGTACTGAGCGTGGTATTACCGAGCCGACTCCTACTTTCTCTGCTTGCTTCGGTCAGGCATTCTTGGAGCTCCATCCGACTAAATACGCAGAGGAACTGGTTAAACGCATGGAGAAGAGCGGCGCGAAAGCTTATCTGGTTAACACCGGTTGGAACGGTACGGGTAAACGTATCTCGATTCGCGACACCCGCGGTATCATTGACGCTATCCTCGGTGGCGATATCCTGACCGCTCCAACGAAGAAGATCCCGTTCTTCAACTTCGAAGTTCCGACAGCTCTGCCGGGTGTAGATTCGAATATCCTTGACCCGCGCGACACCTACAAAAACGCTGCTGAGTGGGAAGAGAAAGCCAAAGATCTGGCATCTCGTTTCATCAAGAACTTCAACAAATACACTTCGAACGAAGCTGGTAAAGCACTCGTTGCTGCCGGTCCGCAACTCTAATTACGGAGCGACGCAGATGGCTGGTTGTAGTGATTTGGCACACAGCCAAAGCAAAAAAGGCATCCTCACGGGTGCCTTTTTTCATATCTTCTAATAACGAGCGAATAATGAATTAACTTTTAATTATTCTTTAGTGATAAACCTAACTATAAGGGGGCTATCAATACTATATGGTGTCCAAAAGCGCTTGGCACCCTTCAAGGATATCTTTATAGGCGGTTTCAAAATCTCCGGTATACCACGGATCGGCCACATCGCGATCTTTGCCGGCCCATTGCATGAGGAGCGAAACCTTATGCTCAGTATCCTCGCAAATATAACGTAGCCATCTCAAGTTACTCCTATCCATGCAGATGATGTAGTCGTAGTAATCATAATCCGCCTGCGTCATCTGGCGCGCCGCGTGATATGTAAATGGCACTCCTTTAGCACTTAAGACCTGTTTGGCAGGAGGATAGATGTCGTTGCCGATCTCCTCTCTGGAAACTGCTGCTGAGGAAATTTCAAAAGTGTCAAAACATCCGATTTTATCGGACTTTTTAACTAGTCGTTTTAGTATAAACTCTGCCATCGGAGACCGACATATATTTCCGTGACAAATAAAAAGAATCTTGGTCATTATCAGGTGGTCAATTAACGATAAGAATTTTTCATGCTAATGCGTGATTTCCGTGACAAAGGTAGCACTTTTTTATGAAATATGCAAGTTTTTTAACGAATAATTTGGTTATATCAAAAAAAAGCAGTACCTTTGCGCGCTTTTTAGTGAAAAAGCACGATAACATTTATTAACCGGACAGGGGATTCGAGTAGTCCGAGGTCCACAAATTCAAGTCTAAATGGCAACAAAGATTCGTTTGGCTCGTTATGGTCACAAAGACTATGCTTTCTACCACATCGTAGTAGCAGACAGCCGCTCGCCGCGTGACGGCAAAATTATCGAACGTCTCGGTTCGTTCAATCCTAACACTAACCCCGCAAGCGTAGTACTTAATTTCGACCGCGCATTGTATTGGGTAGGTGTAGGTGCACAACCGACCGACACTGTACGTACCATCCTTTCGGGAGAGGGTGTTCTTCTCATGAAGCATCTCAACGGCGGTGTCGCAAAAGGCGCATTTAGTGCTGAAGAGGCTCAGAAGCGTTTCGACGCATGGAAAGCTGAGCGTGATGCAAAAAATGGTAAAATTAGCAAAGCTGAGGCAGAGAAGAAAGTAGCTGCTGCGAAGGCTCTCCACGATCAAGAGGTAGAGACCAACAAAGCTAAAGCTGCTGCTATTGCTCAAAAACGCGCTGAGGCTGCCGCTGAGCTGGCTGCTGCCGCGCAGGAGGCTGCGCAAGAAGCTGCTGCCGCTGAAGCAGAGGCTAACGGAGAGACTCCAGCCGAGGAACCTGCTGCAGAGGAGCAAGCTGAAGCTTAAAACACCATTCACAGCGAAAAAGAAGTCTAAAACGCAAGTTTTGGGCTTTTTTTTTCGTAAAAAACGGAATAATTTTGCATGTATGCAAAAAATATTGTATCTTTGTGCGCTTTTATCCCAATTTATCTTCATTCGTGAAAAAAGTAAGCGTCATAATGCCTAATTACAATCATGCGCCCTATCTCAAAGAGCGGATGGATAGTATCTTGGCACAGGATTATCCCGAGATGGAAGTAATCGTGTTAGATGATGCTTCGGTAGATGATAGTGTAGAAATACTGCAGTCCTACAAGGTTCATCCTAAGGTAAAAACGCTGATTGTTAATCAAACCAACTCGGGTAATACTTTTCTACAATGGGAGCGAGGACTGATAGAGGTTACAGGTGAGTATGTATGGATTGCCGAGAGTGACGATGTGGCTGAACCCAATTTATTGAGCCGATTGGTAGACGCCCTGGAGCGTGAGAATGCGGTGGTGGCATTCTCACAAAGTAAATTAATAGATGAGCAGGGAAGGAGTATACCTCGGCTTGTTACTGCTCCTTTTCTTCATTCTTTTGCTATGGATGGGGTAGAATACGCCAGGCATTATTTGCTAGGAGAGAACACGATCTGTAATGCAAGTGCTGTATTATTTCGTCGTGATGTAGCGAATGTAATAGACTTGAATAAGGTGGCAGAATATCGCGCAAGTGGTGACCGGTTGTTCTGGATTCAAATGGTGATGAAAGGGAAGGTGGCATTTGTAGCAGAGCCACTTAATAGTTTCAGACAGCACACACATAAAGTATCCATTTCCGCAGCGGAGCAAGCCATTAACTGCATTCAAGATCATAAAATCTTTCAATTAGTACGTCCGCGATTGCCCATCACGAAATGTGAATTGATAATTATCTGTGGTTATCATTGGCAGGCAATGCACATGCCTTGGGTGACAGCCGACGGATTGCAAGCCGCTTCTGAAGAATGGCAACAAGAGCCGTATTTCGGCCGCTGGTCATGGATTGTGTACAGATGTCATCGTGCAATTATTAGATTAAAAGGAGCGTGTTTTATCTGATCTGTTTTGTCATATTGTTTGTCCTGGCGATATTGAATGTGCAGATGCACGACCGCCTGAGTACACAAGTGCTGACGGGCATCTCGGCATTGATACTCATCGGCATCGCCGGTTTGCGTTACGAGACAGGAGGTGATTGGGATGCGTATACGCAGATGTTTGCCAATTTTCCCTCTTTCAGCCGGTTGATAGGTCATCCAATAGAACTGACTCAACAGGTAGTAGAAGAAGGGTTTGTGCTGCTCAATGCCTTCGTCAAATCACTCGGTGGCACGGTGCAACATTTGTTTTTTATTGTGACCTCCATCAATATATTGTTAATAACGAGTGCATTACATAAATACACCAAATATCCGGTAGTGGCGCTGATGTGCTATTATGGTATTCTCTATTTCAATTTGGAGATGATTTATATCCGTCAGGCGACGGCTGTGGCAATATGTTTCTTTGCGTTGCAGTTTATCAAACCGCGTAAGATAGCGCCATATATGCTGATGATTGTACTGGCTTGCACATTCCATCGCGTAGCGGCATTGATGATACCTCTCTATTTTTTACTGGACCGCCGGATTGCTACATGGGTCTATGTAACGGTAATTAGTGTGGGAGCAGTGTTGATGCTCATCGGAGTGCCTTGGATACAGACGATTTTCCTGACCGTTGCAGGATGGTTGGGAGAGAACTATACAGAGAAAGCGGAGATGTACGTGGAGAATGCAATGTTTGCCGTTAATCGAGGAGTGAGTATCGGTTTTATACTGAACTTATTGATACTAGTGGCAGTGATGATATTCAAGAAACGCATCGATGCGTTGCCTTATGGAACAATCATGTTGAATATGTTCGCACTTAGTCTTGTGCTCTATTATTACAGCTTCGAATTGATAGAAGTCAGTAACCGTGTGCGGCTCTTTTTCTTCATCGGTGTCATCGCCCTGTTACCGATGGTGCTGGAGGTCATGCCGCTATTCTTAGAGCGCCTTGCCGGACTGGCGGTGATTGCTCTCTATTGCTTCAGTTTCTCGCGGTTCATTTTTCTGGAAATGCCGCAAGCCGCAGCGTATAATCCATATCAGAACTATATTGAATATAAGATTCACCCTCGTCCGAGTACGGGTAAACAGCGCTTGGAGCAGAGTAAACAATTCTTTAAAAACGAACGTAAATGAGTCATATCCTTTTCATATCCCATGCCCGCGGTATTCATGGTGCCGAGGCGGTGATGATGCAGACAATCAGAGCCTGTGTGGATAGAGGCGTGCGCGTGACAGTCGTTGTTCCGTCTATAGTACCGGATGAAGGACTTGGTGAGGCTTTGGCTCAAATAGAAGGATTGATAGTATTGCCTTTGCCTTATCGAGCAGCAGGAGGACATAGGCTGCGTACATGCGCAGTACAAGGCTATAATGTATATGCGTTATGGCGATTAGTGCGTTTTGTGCAAAGCGAAAGCGTAGATACAATCTATTCTTCTTCGTCTGTAACGATTATTGGAGTTGCGCTCTCGCATATAACACGCGTACGCCACGTGTGGCACTGGCATGAACCGGTAAGTGGATTGTATGGATGGCATCCATCGTTGAAATATGCCTATCGTCGCTGGACGCAACATACGCAACATATCATATGCATATCACATCATCAACAGCGTGCATGGGAAAAGGCACTATGTATATCGCTTACCAATGCGATAATTGTTTATAATCCTATAAAGCGAATTGCTTCGATTTTATCGGAGAAATGCGAGCATGAAGACTTGCGTATCGGATTCATCGGACATTTTGAGCCGCGGAAGAATATACCCTTGTTAATGCGTGCATTTGAGTTGTTGCACACGCGATATACGAATACGTCGTTATGGCTCTGTGGTGCGCAAAGTGAAGAGGACAAAATGTATATTGCGCAAATGACCAATCTGCGAGAACCGGATGTGTTGATTTTACCACAAACACCCGATGTGGCATCGTTTTATAATAACATTGATATCCTTGTCCTTCCTTCATGGCAAGAGACGATGCCTCTAGTGGTATTTGAAGCTATGCAAGTAGGTACCTGTGTGTTACAGACCAACCGGTCGGGCATGCAAGAATTACTGGAGGATGGGAAAGAAACTTATTTTTTCTCGCCTGACCAACCGAGAGAGTTGTGCCGACTCCTAGAGCAATGCATGAATGCTGATTATCGTCAGCAGATAGCTCAAGCCGGCCAACGCAAGGCATTGCAATTAATGAAAACCCAATCGTTTGACCAACAGATACAAACCCTTTTATGCGAGTAATAGCTTACTATCTGCCGCAGTATCACACGATACCTGAGAATGATGCTTGGTGGGGCAAAGGCTTTACTGAGTGGACGGCCGTACGTAATGCGCGTCCGCTATTCAGTGGGCATCAACAACCGGTTGAACCGGGAGAGTTGGGCTATTATAACCTATTGGATGCAGATATCCGTGAGCGACAAGCTGCATTGGCGCGTGAAGCGGGAATAGAAGGTTTCTGTTATTGGCATTATTGGTTCAGTGGTAAGCAACTCTTAGAGAAACCCTTGCAGCAAGTATTGAAAAGCGGCAAACCTGATTTTCCGTTTTGTATCGGTTGGGCGAATGAGAGTTGGAAAGCGAAGACATGGTTAGATCAACAGAAAGCGCCGGACAGGATGCTGATAGAACAAACCTATTCTCCGGAAGATGACGAAGCACATTTTGCATCTATACTACCTATGCTGCGCGATAAACGGTATATACAGGTAGACGGCAAACCGCTACTGATGGTTTATCGGCCGTTTGATTTGCCGGATGGGAAAGCATGGACGGCACGTTGGCAGCAAATGGCAAAAGATGCAGGTTTAAAAGGGTTATATTTAGTAGGGCATACACTATATACACATGAGACAACGGAAGTTTTAAAATTGGGATTTGATGCTGTGAATATAGTAGCGCTGGGTGATGTTAAACGCAGCATAAAACTATCTCTACGATATTTACCAACAATGGTAAAGTATCTTTGTGGCCGTTCTCCTCTCATATACGACTACAGACGAGCTATTCGCTTATTCAATCGCTCCATTATGAATTGCGAAGCAGTAGTACCGACACTATTGCCCAATTGGGATCATTCACCACGTAGCGATAAACATGCATTCATTATGCAGAACTCTACTCCACAGGCATTTAAAGAACATGTGAAAGTTATCAAAACCATCGTCGATAAGAAGCAAAATCAGTTAGTGATGCTCAAGTCATGGAATGAATGGGGTGAAGGGAATTATATTGAGCCAGATGCTCGATGGAATCGGAGTTATCTAAATGTATTAAGAGAAGTTATTAGCGAACAATGATTATTATTAACGGACGTTTTTTGAGTCAACGCCTTACTGGTATCCAGCGGTTTGCATATGAAATCTGTCGTTCATTACGGCAGGTGGAAACCGAATACGTTATTTTAGCACCAGAAGATATTAGGAAAGACTATGATATCCAAGAAGTACCAGTGAAAATAATAGGAGGTAAAGGTTCACATTTCTGGGAGCAGGTAACGTTGACGAGATATATTAACAAACATTATAAGGGACAACTGTTGTTAAGTCTAAGCGGATTAAGTCCGTTGTTCTATCATCACAATATAACGACAATCCATGATGTTTCTTATCTACTGAGGCCTAGGTCTTATTCAATGCTTTATTGTTTGTACTATCAAATCATGACACCGTTAGTAGCTAAGCGTGCGAAGAAAATATTGACAGTAAGTCAATTTTCCAAACAAGAATTGGAGAAGAGGTTAGGATTGGAGTCGGAGAAGATAGAGGTGGTATATAACGCGGTTCGTCCGTCAGCCTTGTTGCCTAAAACGAATCAAGAACGGTACCTTTTAGCCGTAGGCAGTCTAGTGCCACGGAAGAATATCAAACGTTTGTTAGAGGCTTATAGTAGAATTGAGCAACCAGAATTTTCTTTGTATATTGTCGGAGGAATGTATGCTACTTATGCCGATGCGGAACTCAAGCATTATACTCAAAAGAAAGGCATTCGTTTTTTGGGCTACGTAGGAGGTGATGAACTGACAACACTATATCGTAACGCTGTAGCCTATATCAATCCTTCCCTGTACGAGGGATTTGGTATTCCGCTTTTAGAAGCCATGGCGCAAGAGTGTCCGGTAGTTGCGTCAGATATCCCGGCATTCCATGAAGTGTGTGAATCTGCGGCTGTATATTTTAATCCGACAGATGTGGCAGATATACAATTTAAAATGCAGCAAATAATGCATGATAAGTCTTTGCGAAGGGATTTGACAAAGTTAGGTAGTGAGCGAGTGAAACAATTCAATTGGGACAAATCAGCACAGCAGATAAAGGAAATGATAGAATTATTATGAAAGAGAAGAGAAAAATAGCATTTGTTGGAAATAGTGCCTTAACGATGATGAACTTTCGTTTAGGTGTAATGAAAGAACTGTCTCATCAATATGAGGTAGTGATGATTACTCCTCATGATTGTGAAATAACTCCGTTAGAAGGAACTTCTATCCGTTTTATTCCCATACAAATCGACTGTAAGGGCAAAAATCCCATTCGAGACATTCGTTTACTTTCCTGTTTAAAGAAATTATATGCCCAAGAAAAACTTGATTTTATATTCCATTTTACAATCAAGCCGATAATTTACGGATCTATAGCTGCTGCTTCGCTGGGAATCCATCATATAGATGTTATTACGGGTTTGGGGTATACCTTCATGAAGCATAATTGGCTTTTTACTCTTTCATGTCAATTACATAAATATGCGTTACGCAACACGACAGCTGTATGGTTTTTAAATCAAGATGATTGCGATAATTTTGTTAAATGGCATCTAGTAAACCCGAACAAGACACATGTGATTCACGGCGAGGGAGTAAATACGGATTATTTTACACCAACCTGTGAACCATCAGAGCCATTCACTTTCTTACATTGCGGTCGTATGTTGCGTAGTAAAGGAGTAGAATTATATATCCGTGCGGCAGAGAAATTGCAGGCAGAATATCCTCAAGTGCGCTGGCAATTATTAGGCCCGTTGGACGCGTTGAACCCTGATGCCATCCGTCCAGCCGAAATGGAGAGTTGGGTAAGAAGCGGTATCGTTGAGTACTTGGGCGTTACAAAAGATGTCAGACCCTATTTGGAGCATAGTTCCTGCGTTGTATTGCCATCGTACTACATGGAAGGAGTTCCCCGTTCGCTCATGGAAGCTGCATCTATGGAGCGTCCGATTATTGCTACAGATTCTGTTGGCTGTAAAGATGTGGTTTTAGATGGTGTGACCGGTCTGCTATGCGAAAAAAGAAGTTTGGAAGGATTGGTAGAAGCCATGCGGAAGATGCTTACAACGCCACAAGAGAAATTGCGGAAGATGGGAAGAAAAGGCAGAGAATTAATGCTACGTAAATTTGATGAAAAGATTATCATAGGAGAATATAAAAAGGCCCTTAGGAATTATGCTTAATATATCCATTGTCTTATATCATCCGAAGTGGGAGCAGGAGGTGCTGCCTCTTGTTAAAGAACTGCTATGCGTGAAGTGTTTGCGGAAGATTTATCTATTGGATAACAGCGAAGAGCGATATGAAAAAGTTCCGTTGAAATCGGAAGAATTATGTCCAGGCGCCAAGCCAAACAAAGTGCGCTATATGTATATGGGCGCAAATCTTGGTTATGGTCGTGCACATAATATTGCTTTGCGCGAGAGTGCATATTACAAAACAGAATTTCATCTGGTTATGAATAGCGATGTTCGTGTACAGGCAGAAGATATAGATGCTATGCACGAGCGGATGATAGCCAATCCACAAATAGGCCAGTTGATGCCACGCGTAGTAGGTATTGATGGTAAACAGCAGTATTTAGCGAAGCGATTACCAAGTCCGCTGGATGTTTTCGGGAGAAGGTTTCTTCCCGGATGGATGATGGCGCGCAGAAACAAACGATTTGAATTGAGGGATTTAGATTTAGAACGACCCGTTAATGCTCCATACTTAAGCGGATGTTTTATGTTTCTCCGCACGAAAGCAGCAGTAGAAGCGGGATTGTTTGATGAACGCTATTTCATGTATCCAGAGGATATTGATTTGACGCGTACAATCCATCGCAATTATCTTACGCTCTATTATCCGGAATGGACCATAGTGCATGCTCATGCGCAAGCTTCTTATAAAAACAAACACATGCTTTGGGTTCATATCCAAAACATGTGCCGTTATTTCAATAAATGGGGTTGGCTCATTGACAAAGAGCGTCACACATTCAATAATCTATAAGTCAGATATCCTCCGTAAACGATAAGCAGCAATGCGCCTGCCCAGCGTTGTATTTTACGGTCGCGGTTGGTTTTAACGGCCAACCATACAATGATGCTACCTGCTGCGGCCATCAAAGCGTCGATTTCTATTCCTTCGTATGCAGGTAGAGGTCGTATGGTGGCGCTTGTGCCGAGGATAAAAAAGACATTGAAGATGTTAGAGCCGAAAACATTACCCAGCGCGATATCTGAATTATGCTTAACTGCTGCGATGACTGACGTAGCTAATTCAGGAAGCGATGTACCAAGAGCGACAATCGTCAGGCCTATAATTGCTTCGCTGACGCCCATGCGTGTGGCGATATCCACAGCACTTTTTACAATCAGTTCTCCTCCAACAATAAGACCGATGAAACCGGCAAGAATGAGAGCTATGGCTCTTCTTACCGGAATGTTCTTGACTGTTTCCGTTTCGGCGTCTTCCGGATGGTCTTTAGCGTGACGGAAGGTATTGTATAAGAAATAGCAGAACATTACCAATAGAAGGACTCCTCCAATTCGTCCGATCCCTCTCTCCGTTTCTCCCCATTGGAATTGGACAGCCACGAGCACGAAAACAAAAATGCCGGCAATGATAGACATCGGAATATCAAAGTCGCGCGCACGTTTCTGCGAAACAATAGGATAGACGAGAGCTGTAAGGCCGAGAATGACAAAGGTATTGATAATATTGGAACCCAAGATGTTCGTAATCGCCAGATCTGTGGAACCTTGTGCTACGGAAACCATGTTCACAACAAACTCGGGCATGGAAGTGCCGAAAGCGACAACAGTAAGACCAATAACCAAGTCACTAATACCAAACTGTTTGGCGATAGAGGAAGCCCCATCCACCAACCAGTCAGCTCCTTTAACCAGTGCGATGAAACCGACGATAATCAGCACTATCGCCACCCAAATACCGTAGGATAATAATGATTCAATCATACATTAAACAAGAAATGCATTATATCTCCGTCCTGGACGAGGTAATCTTTTCCTTCTGTCGATAATTTACCTGCTGCGCGGCATTGTGCTTCTCCGCCCAGCTCGATGAAATCGGCATATTTGATAACTTCTGCTCGGATAAATCCTTTTTCAAAGTCCGTATGAATGACTCCGGCGCATTGTGGCGCTTTGGCGCCAGCCTTAAAGGTCCAAGCCCTCACTTCGTCGCTACCCGCTGTAAGGAACGTGCGTAGGTTGAGAAGCGCATATGCAGCCTTGATAAGTCGGTTGACACCGGACTCTTTCAGGCCTATTTCCTCGAGGAACATTTGTCTTTCTTCATAAGTCTCGAGTTCGGCTATTTCGCTTTCAATCTTAGCAGCGAGGACAAGGACTTGTGAGTCTTCCTCTTTTACAGCTTCGCGTACTTGCTCCACATATGCATTACCTGTGACGGCCGATGCTTCATCGACGTTGCAGACATACATTACCGGTTTGTTGGTAAGGAGGAATAAGTCTCTGGCAGCTGCTTCCTGATCCTTGTTGTCGAGTTCCACCGTGCGTGCATTCTTGCCTTGCGAGAGAGCTTCACGATATTTGACGAGCACTTCCAATTGAAGTTTGGCTTGTTTGTCTCCTCCGGCTTTGGCGGCTTTCTCGCATTTCTGAATGCGTGCTTCCACGGTCTCCAGATCTTTGAGCTGCAATTCTGCGTCGATAATCTCTTTATCTCGGACAGGGTTAACCGATCCATCTACATGGACTACATTTTCGTCGTCAAAGCAACGCAGGACGTGTATGATGGCGTCTGTTTCGCGAATGTTGGCGAGGAATTTATTTCCAAGTCCTTCCCCTTTGCTTGCACCCTTGACGAGTCCAGCGATGTCCACTATTTCCACGGTGGTAGGAATGACACCTCTCTCAGGGTGGCATAATTCGCCGAGTTTGATGAGTCGTTCGTCCGGTACAGTAATTACTCCCACATTCGGTTCAATGGTGCAGAACGGGAAGTTGGCGCTTTGCGCCTTGGCGTTACTCAGACAATTGAAGAGGGTTGATTTGCCGACATTAGGCAATCCCACTATTCCACATTGTAAAGACATATGTATATTTATATATAGTATATATACTACGTATATATACTGAAAGAAAAGCGTTACTTGTTAAAAATGGGCCGTTATCTTATGGTAATCTTATGGGTATCTTACGGTTATCCTATGGTAAGGTCTCGTACTGCCCTCGTTTTGGGCCCTTTTTGTGTTTGTTTTTGGCTTGTTAGTGTGTGTATCCGTTTTGGATTAGATTTTGCCGCGAACGAGGAAGTAGTAGACGGCGAATCCGATCCAGCTGAAAGCAAGCACGAGAATGCTGGCGATGATTTTGCCGAGCAATCCGCATTTGGCAGTTTTGAAGATGTCCACAACGCACCAAACGGCGCAAACAATACCCAGGATGTAAATAATGGTACTAACCATACGTGTGATAGTTTAAAAAGTTATATTAAAAAAAGTTTTACAAGTTTAAACAGTTATATTAAAAGAGGTTCTATGAGCCTAAAAAGTTATATTAAAAGAGGTTCTATGAACCTAAACAGTTATATTAAAAGAGGTTCTAAGAGCCCGGGATAGCGATTTGTCAGAGCAAATACAACGATACATCCAATCTGAATAGTCGTTCGTTACAGCAAAACACTTCCATAGGATGTATGTCGTACGGTCTGAAAAAATCGCTGCAAAGGTACAATATTTTTGTGGAACGTGCAAATTTTCGCATAAAAAAAGCACAAAAACGTCAATATTGCGCGTGTACACTTGCGTATGTAAAAAAAAAGTAGTATCTTTGCGCGGTTTTTGTATTTTTAAACAAACTATAGTCAATAAATTAGAGACGATAAGTCAATAAATAAGAGACGATAAGTTAATAAATAAGAGACGATAAGTCAATAAATCAGAGCCGATGAATTAATAAATTAGAGGCGATGAATAAGTATTAATAAACAAACCTCAAAAAATTAACAGTTATGAAAAAGATTTTCTCACTAATGTTTGCGGCAATGATGTCCGTAACGGTATTTGCAGAATTTACAGTAGGTAATTTCCGTTATTCCGATCCAGACAGCGGAGGAAAAGTAACCTTGTTAGGTCCGAAGTCGGGTTATACTCCATCCGGATCTTTGTCCATTCCTGCTACGATATCTTATCAAAGCAAGTCTTACAAAGTATCAAAGATAGGTACTAGGGCGTTCCTTAACTGTACTAATATTACTACATTAGGTTTTGTCGATACCCAATATTTAATAAACGTGGGTATATCAGCATTTAAGGGTTGTACCAGTTTGACAACTATAGCCTTTGGCGGTCAAGGTAACGAAGATCTGACTATTGGGTACGAAGCGTTCAGCGGTTGTACTAAGTTGACTACTATCAGTTTTCCGCCCCAAATGGCCTATTTGGAGTCGTATGCTTTTTCTGGTTGCACGGGTCTGAAAACATTGACTTTTTATACGATTCACGCTATAGCTCCTACTGCTTTCGCGGAGTGTACCAACCTAACAAAAGTAGGTTGGGGCAGTGGTTATGCCGATTTGCATATCAGTACGGGTACTTATAGTGATGGTACTTCGAAATGGAGCACAGACGGAAGCGGGCAAATACAATCTCAAAGTCCGTTCCTCGCCATCGGAACAACGCTGAAATCCATTACGATAACCGGGAAATATGTTCCTTCTTATCTGTGCTACGGGCTCACCGGTTTGGAGACTGTCTATTTTACCACGGGTATAGAAAAGATAGGCAATTGTGCATTCATGAGCTGTATCAACCTTCAGTCGGTGAATGCGTTTGCCTGGTCGGCCTCCGAGTATCCCAATCTGACAAGCATAGGAATACAAGCGTTCAGCCAATGCCCCAATTTAATGAAAAATGGCACGTTGCTATTGAATTGTCCTTATTTAAAAGAGATAGGCGAGAAAGCGTTTTTTGGAGTTGCCATGGAAAACTTGGAGATTAACTGTGCCAAACTTACCGAAATAGGCTCCAAAGCCTTTAGTAAGTGCGCCCAATTATATAAGATACGCTTCTTCGGTTCGAGTATTTCGGGCGTTCGGCCCATTCGGAGCGATGTGTTTGAAGGGGATACAAAAGTAAAAAAATTGATTATCGATGTGACCAACCAACAAGCATCTGAGGTCTGGTCTAGTAGTCATTATCCGTTCTCAAGTACCTATCTACCTAATTTGAGTCAAGTGGAGATTAATATGGCCCTGATTCCTTCGCAGATGTTATCCGGTAGCAATGTTACGAATTTGACAATAGGCACTCGAGTGACGCGAGTACAGAAGAATGCGTTCTTAAATTGCAGTAAACTTACTTCCGTAATCTGGAATGCGCCCGAAGCGACTCATGCAAACACGAACGAGTCTCCGTTTGTGGCTTCGAGCAGCAAGATATCAAGTATTAGTTTTGGCTCAGAAGTAAAGACTATACCAGCCACTTTATGCAAGAATATGCGTGCCTTGACAGGGTTGCTACTACCTGCGTCGTTGGAAAAAATCAAAACCGAAGCATTCAGCGGTTGTACGCAGTTAGGCAATATTATGAGCCTGGCAACCGTTCCTCCGACTCTTGAGGGCGGTGTGTTCGCGGATTGCAACAAAGATAATGACAAGGATGGCATAGGCTTGAGAAGCATTAATCTGATTGTACCGGAAGCCAGTAAAGAATCTTATCGGAGTGCTCCGGGTTGGAAAGAGTTCTTTGAAGGCGAAGGGATAGAAGAAGTGATAGCTAACGAGAAAGCTAAAGACGGGAAATATATGATTGACGGGCAGGTGTATATTCTCCGCGGCGAGAAAGTATATGACCTGCAAGGCAAAGAAGTGAAATAAATAAACAATAATATTATGGTATATCGATTTACGTTTTCGTGCGAGGAAGGCGATCCGAGTTTCCGCCGTGTTTTTGAAGCGGACGCGGACGCAACATTCCTTGAGTTACACGAAGCCATTCTGAAGAGTGTGGGTTATCCGGACGACCAGATGACATCTTTCTTTCTGTGCAACGACGAGTGGGAGAAAGGCCAGGAGGTGACGTTGGTGGAGATGGATTCAAACTTCGAGTATGACAACATGGTTATGAACGAGACTCGTCTGAGCGATTTGATAGAGGATGTGGGTCAGCGTCTGATTTATGTCTTCGATCCGATGTTTGAGCGCTATTTCTTCGGCAGTCTGAAAGAGATCAAGCCAGGCACGATGAACGGCGTGGAGTGCGTGGAGAGCAAAGGCAAAGCCCCGAAACAACTGAAGAGCGAGGATCCGTTAGCCGGTGTGGGCAGCAAAGGCGGCGATGATTTAGAATTGGACGACGAGTTCCGCGATGAGTTGGATTTGGGCGACATCGACATGGAAGGATTCCAGGACTTGTCGTTTGACGACGGGACGATGTTTTAGGTCGCGTCAAAACAAAAAGCCTAACCCCGACCCTTCCCTAAACGGAAGGGGGATGGAAATTGGTAATTGGTGATTGGTGAATGGTATGAAGACGCTGCTAATGATTCTCGGGCCGACGGGTGTCGGGAAGACGGAGTTGTCTCTGCGTGTGGCGGAGCATCTCGGGAGTCCGATTCTCAGTTGTGACAGCCGTCAGATATACCGCGAGATACCTATCGGTACAGCGGCTCCGACGGCTGCAGAGCAAGCGCGCGTGAAGCATTATTTCGTAGGGACACGCAGTTTGGAAGAGGATTATAATGCGGGTCAGTATGAACGGGATGCGTTGGCCTTACTGGAGGATTTATTCCAGACGCACGAGACTATCGTTATGACAGGCGGATCGATGCTATACGCAGACGCAGTATGCAAAGGTTTAGACGATTTGCCATCCGTTCCCGCAGATATCCGGAGGCAGGTACAATGGGATGAAGAGCGGAGCACGAAGGAAGAATGGTTTACGTGGTTACAAGGAGAAGTACAACGACTTGACCCAGCGTATTGGGAAGAGGTTGATCAAAGCAATCCTGCGCGATTGATGCATTGCGTGGAACTGTGTTTGACGACGGGCAAGCCCTACAGCGAATTGCGCACGAAGACACAGAAAGTGCGTCCATTCAGGATTATCAAAGTGGGAATAGAGCGTCCTCGCGAGGAATTGTACGCGCGCATAGACGAACGCGTGAACGAGATGATGTCAGCCGGGTTGCTTGAAGAAGCCCGCCGCGTGTATCCCAAGCGTGCGCTGAACAGTTTGCAGACGGTAGGTTATCGGGAATTATTCGCATATATGGACGGGGATTATGACATAGACCGCGCCATCGCGTTGATACAACAGAACACTCGCCATTATGCCAAGCGTCAGATGACTTGGTTTAGGCGTGATAAAGAAATATATTGGTTACAAGCCAATGAAGCATATGAAAAAAACGAGCATATTATTGATGATTTGTTGCGTGCTCATAGCATGCAAGAAGACTGAGGTGAATTTCAATTACTCGCCCGCCAATCCGCGTGCGGGTCAAACGGTTCAATTCTCCAACCTGTCATCTTCCGGAGAGGAATGGTCATGGGCTTTCGGAGACGGCGCAACATCTACGACCAAATCACCAGCCCATATATTCAAACAACCGGGCACGTACCGCGTTGTTCTGAAAGTGGACAACAATAATTCATGGGTGGCGACAAAGGAGATAACTGTCTTTGACACTATCCCTTCGTTCTCAATCTCCGACACGACTTTTTCGATTTACCAAGATTACACGCTGAGTGTGCTGGTTTATAATCCGTATAATTATGCGGCGGAATATGTGTGGCTTCTTGGCGACGGCGTAGAGGTATCAGAGAAAGACCCGAAACTGAATACGGACAAACTGACGGTTTATTTCACCGAACCTAATGACTCGGCAGAAATTCGTCTCCAGGTGACGCTGAACGGAGTGATGACAGAAATAAGAAAGAGTTATTTTATTGCCGACAAGGCCACCAACTCCCTGTTGCTGCGCACCAACGAAGGCGATTACCGTCAGCGTATTTTCGGTACCCGTTCAGAGCCAGCAGTAGCAGACGAGAGTGCCAAGGAAATGCTGGATGCAGAAAATGACACCAAACAGGCATATAACGGACATGAATTTACTTTGGCAGAAGTGAGCGAAGTGTTTCCGGGCGTGGAAGGATTCCGCATAGCTAATCGCAAAATCTACTACCGCGCTGACGGTTTATGGGTAGCGCATATAGGCGGTACTGACAGAGTGCAGATAGACTCGCGGCCATGTACCTATATGACGCTTGATACGCATGACAACCGTATCTATTGGGCGAATGCAGAAGGTGTATGGTATATGCCGTTTGTAGGTTCGGACAACAATAAATTTGTTACCACTCCTACGCTACTGAATGAATGGACAAACGTAACTAAAATCGCCGCAGACGGCGACCCTAAATAATGCAACCTGATTATATATTTGAGACAAGTTGGGAAGTATGTAACCGCGTTGGCGGTATATATGCCGTTTTAAGTACCCGCGCGGCATCCATGCAGGCAGAACATCCGGACAAGGTGTTTTTCTTCGGTCCGGATTTCGGAGCGCATAGCGATATTTATTTCCGCGAGGACAAACGTATTTTGCGAGAGTGGACGAAGGGCCGCAAGGAAGCCATTCTTCCCGTTCGTGTCGGGCGCTGGGAAGTGCCGGGCAAACCGATAGCTATTTTGCTGAAGTTCGATGCTCTCTGGTCGAAGAAAAACGAGATATACGCCTGGGCCTGGAATAAATTTCAGGTTCAGAGTCATGCCGCTTATGGCGATTATGACGAGTCTTGTCTATTCGGTTATGCCACAGGCATGGTGATGGAGAGTCTGTACGCATGGTTAACAGCCAAAGGCGAGAAGCCGAAAGTATGTGCGCATGCCAATGAATGGCAGACGGCTTTCTCGATATTTTACTTGCGCGACCATTGTCCTGAGATAGCTACTTTATTTACCACTCATGCCACCGGAATAGGCCGTTCCATCGCGGGAAACGGAAAGCCGTTATATGATTGTTTCAAAGGTTTCAACGGCGATCAGATGGCTCAGGAGTTGAACATGGTTTCGAAGCACTCGGTGGAGAAACAGGCGGCTCATTGGGCGGATTGCTTCACGACCGTCAGTTACATTACCGCGCGCGAGTGCGAGCAACTGTTGGACAAGAAAGTGGACATAGAGACTCCCAACGGCTTTGAGTCAACCTTTGTTCCGAAAGAGGAAGATTTTGACCGCAAGCGGACGGAAGCCCGAGAGGATTTGCGCCGTGTGGCAGGAGAGTTATTGGGCGGAGTAGTGCCGCAGAACGCGTTGTTAGTTGGCATCTCCGGTCGATTAGAATGGAAGAACAAAGGTGTTGATGTCTTTGCCGCTGCATTGGACAAGTTGGCCCAGAAAATTTATCACAGCGACCAGCCGGAACGCGAAGTGGTGGCGTTTGTGATGATACCTTATTTAGACCGAGCTCCATCTCGTAAGGGCAAAGTGAGTGCTGTGTTTGTGCCATATTATCTGGATGGTCATGATCCGCTATTCGGAAAGACCTATTACGACTTGCTGATGGGCTTGGATATCACCGTCTTCCCGAGTTATTACGAACCATGGGGATACACGCCTTTAGAGTCCTGTGCATTCCATGTACCGACCATCACTACTTCACTGGCGGGATTTGGCGAATGGGCGGCTCGGCAAAAAGAGAAAGGCGGCGTGATAGTGATAGAGCGGAATGATTCCAATTTTGACGAAGTGTCAGAACGTATAGCCGATGAGTTATTGCAGTTTGACCGTCTATCGAAAGAGGAAAAAGCCCATGCCCGCAAACAGGCTGCGGCTATAGCGAAGAAAGCGGACTGGAAACATTTCTTCCAGTATTACCGGAAGGCGTATGACATCGCCATCAAAAAAGCCAATAAACGCAACAAAGCATTATGAAAAAGACTCTTATACTTGCGGCAATCGCCGCCGTGATACTTCCAGTGGAAGTATTCGCATGTACGAATTTTCTTGTCGGGAAGGAAGCTTCGTCCGACGGCAGTACGATTATCTCTTATGCAGCCGACTCTTACGGGATGTACGGTTTTCTGCATTATACACCAGCCAGCGATTGGCCTGCTGGTTCGATGCGCGAAGTGAAAGACTGGGATACCGGTCGTCCTCAAGGTTCGATACCTCAGGTGGCTCACACTTATACTGTGGTGGGTAATATGAACGAGCACCAAGTGACTATCGGTGAGACCACATGGGGCGGTCGTGAAGCATTATGGGATACTGTAGGTGTGGATTACGGAAGTCTCATTTATATCGCTTTGGAGCGCAGTAAGACAGCGCGCGAAGCTATCGAGTGGTTCATTACTCTGGTCAATGAATACGGCTATGCCAGCGAAGGAGAGAGTTTCTCTTTCGGCGATCCGGAAGAGGTATGGATTATGGATTTGATAGGCAAGGGTAAAGGACAGAAAGGCGCCGCTTGGGTGGCCGTCCGTATTCCGGACAACGCGATAGCCGGGCATGCCAATCAGGCACGTATCACAACGCTCCCTGTTTCCGCCAAGCACAAACTGACGAAAGAGGAGAAACGTCTTCAGAAGAAATTGAACTGCGTATGCAAAGGCGATTGGATGTGGGACAAAGACGTTATTGCTTTTGCCCGTCAGAAAGGTTATTTCAACGGAGCAGACAAAGATTTCAGTTTCCAAGCGGCTTATAATCCGTTTGATTTCAGCGGATTGTACGTATGCGAGGCACGTGTGTGGTCGTTCTTTAATCATTTCTGCAGCGGAATGGACAAATACATCGACTATGCAACGGGTAAAACCTTCCGTGAGACAGGCGGCAAAGATGCAGGCGAACATATGCCGCTGTGGATAGTACCAGACCGCAAAGTGAGTGTACAAGACATCAAAGAATGTATGCGCGATGAGTATAAAGGCACACCGCTTGATATCACCCAAGGCACAGACGCAGGTCCATGGAATTCGAAGCTGCGTTACGGAGGTTTGGGCTTCAAATTAGCATTGGAAGGGACAGACACTTTGCAATATTGGTATGAGCGTCCGACGGCTACCCAGCAGACCGCTTGGTCGTATGTAGCGCAGATGCGTAAGGACAAAAAAGGTATATTCTGGTTTGGCGTAGATGATGCAGCTTGCAGTTGCTATACGCCGATGTACAGTTGCATCAATCATGTACCCGAGTGTTTTGCGGAGGGTAACGGAGACAGTTACAACTTCAGTCCTACGAGCGCTTGGTGGACCTTTAATATTGTGGCCAACTGGGCATATACCAAATACAGCCGTATGTACCCGCATATTCGCGAGTTGCAGCAAGCCTGGGATGAAAAATTCAATACCCAGACAGCGGGTGTGGATGCAGAGATTGCTTCGATGAATGAAGAGGATGCTCGTGCTTTTCTGACATCTTACTCTTGCTCGCAAGCAGAGAATTTAGTGGCAGACTGGCAACGTTTGGGCATTTATCTAATGACCAAATTCCTTGACGGTCAGGAACGCAAAGAAGAGAACGGACAGTTCAAACGCAATAATTACGGGAACAGTTGCGGTCCCAACCGCTTGCCGTTACCGGACCATTTCTTGCAGATGGTAGCACCGGAGATTACCCATGAATAAATATCAAAACAAACATTATATGAAACGTTTATTTTTTTCAATTGCCGTATGTCTTCAGGTCAGCACGCTTTGGGCCGCCCAAATGGGTCCATGGAGTGGTGAGACAATCTCACCTGAAACAGATGCATCCGGAGCGTATGTGATTCAGACGGCAGAGAACCTTGCTTGGGTTGCCAAGCAAAGTGCAGGAACCGATTTTGCAGGGAAAGTATTCCGTCTGGAAGCGGATTTGGATTTAGGAGGCGCAGAAGCTGTGCCTGAAAAATGGCAGCCTATCGGTTCTGCCGCTTATCCTTTCCGTGGAGAGTTTGACGGAAACAACCATGTGATATCCAATCTGTATATCAATGGTTCGTTCCCCACGTGTGCCGGTTTGTTCTCCGAAACAGGAGCTGAGGCAAAAATCCATAACCTGGGTTTGGCGCAAGGTAAGATAGTGACCGACAAAACGGATAATGTGGGTGCGATCGTCGGCATCAACCGCGGGCAGATTCACCATTGTTTCAGCATGGTGCAGATTGCGCTGGCAGGAAATAATATCGGCGGCTTGGTAGGTGTTAACGAAGGTGAGATAAATTATTCGTACAACACCGGTATCATCACAGATGCCAAAGAGTTTGTCGGAGGTCTTGTAGGTTGGAACAAATCCACCGCACGGTTGAATGAGTGTTATAACAGCGGTTACTGCCGTGGAACAGACCATGTAGGAGCCTTGTTCGGCAAGAACGAAGCGCCGGCAGATAATCTGACCAAGGTTTATTTTGACCAGCAGATGACGCGAATGCATGTGACCGGGTACGGTTCTGCAGATCCGTTATTGGACAACTCGAAGTTTGCGATTGCGACCACAGTTGCTTTTTCCTCCGATAAAAGTCCGTTCACTCCTTTGTCCGATTGGAAGATAGAAAAGAACCTGTATCCACGTTTGGTTTGTTTCGACGACCATGTTGCCGCTTTGCTTTCCACCAGCGCCATTGGTCTGGATTCAGAGAAACTGCCGACCGAACGTGCAGAAGGTGTAGGAGCTCCGGACGAGAGCAAGAAACCGCGTAAGGAGTTTAAACTGTTCAGCCAACCCGATGCCACCTGGATATCATCCAATGACGACAATATCCATATTGCCAATGCAACGAAAGCCGAGGTGAAGCGTCCGTGCGGTAATCAAGAAGTGATTCTGGAAGTGTCGAATAGTACCTTCACGAAGCAAATTTATACCATCGTCAAGGGTTATGAGACTTTTGATCCGGGTAAGATAGACGGCGGAAAGGGCGTCTGCTTGGATGAGGCAATTAAGTTCTCAGCCCTCAACAACGGGGAAGAGAAGAAAGAGCCGACAGGAGGTAAAGATGACGAACAGAATGATGCAACTTTGAGCTACCAATACATGATAATCCGTGATACGGTTATTTCAAACCCGGATTACAGCAAAACTTATATTACCCTTGATACCGTCTATTGGAATCATGGAGAGTATAGCAGGACATCTCTTCCGACAGATGTACCGGGGGAATACTCATTCCGCCGATACACACACGATGCCCAGTGTAAAACCGAATGGACAGAATCCCCGGGACGTGTTTATCTCACTGTTCGCGAAGGATTCGATGCCGGAAGTCTGGTGGAGAAGCCGGATACGATTTACGGTAATCTTCAGCAGAAATTGACGATAGAGAGTGAGAAAGACGCCTCCGGTGGTGATGGTAAGTTTACGTATTTATGGAGATTGGAGCGCCGGGAGTGGAATCCGGAAACAGGTACATGGGATGAAGTAGAAGATAATATCTGGGATCCGCTTTATATAAGTGGTAGTTCTAGTCCGGTAAATACGGCTTCGTTTGATTATACGTTCACCAAACCCGGACAGTATTCGTTTACACGTCGAGTAAAAGATGAATCCTGTAATCCTCAACCGTCCGAGGCTTACCGTCCGCACATCGTAGTGGTCTACGAAGAACTTAATCCGGGTAGTGTAGAATCGTTCGAACGCGAGCTCTGTACACCCGATTGCACAGATACGATTCATGAGATAGATCCTGCAACCGGCGGCGACGGTCTTTATAGCTATCGCTGGTTGTGTAATGGCACAGAAATCGCCAATAGTGACACGATGGCCTTCCTTCTTGAGCGCTATCAGCAGATGACAACCGGCGACACGTATGTCTTCACGCGCCAAGTGAAAGACAATACCGGCAAATCAGGCTGGATGACATCTGAGGGAAGTGTGACGATACACATCTATCGTGACTACGATCCAGGCGCTATCAATACCGTTAATGAGCAGATATGTTATGAGTCCGGTCAAGCTCTTGAGGTTTCAGTGGCGATAGGAAGCAGACAATCGGCGAGTGGAGACAGCGAAGCGGAGTTCCATTATTGCTGGTTGCTATACAAAGAGCAGGAGGGTAAAGATCCTGTATTCGTAGATACTATCCGTCAGGACGAAGCGGCATTGAATATGACGCTCAAGCTGAGTGACTACCGTTTGTCGGTTCCTGTAACCATCTCCATCCAGCGCGCAGTGAAGAATATGCAATGTGCGTCCGCATGGAAAATATCGGCCAACAAAGCGACATGGCGTTTAGGCCGCTCGGAGAAGAAGAGTCAGAACGTGACGGTTTGTTACGGCAATCTGCCTTACACCTATACTTACACTTATACGAGCGGGCGCGAGGAACGCGTTACCTTCACGGAAGACGGACAGACGAAAATTATCAATGATCTCACACCGCAAGACTGTCCGAAAGAGGTGACTTTACAATGTCGCGTGACGCCTGCTCCGAAAGTAGAGGTGAAGCCTGTGATTTCCGTTTGCGAGAGTGCATCGACATTGAAGATTGAGTATACCATTCTTTCCGGTCTTCCTGATCGTTATGACTTGACTTTCCCTGCCTCGATGCACGACTTGGGCTTTGAGGATGTCATAGGAGCAGAACTTTCAGATAAGATGATAGAGGCACCGCTTCCGGCAGATGTGCCTTACGGGAAGTACCAGTTTACGATTATGTTCTATGTGGCCTCTGCCGGTTCGGACTGCAAAGGAATTCAGCAGACGCAGAACTTCACGTTTGACGTAGATGGCTACGTGAACCGCAAAGGAAACGATATTGTTTTTGTTGATAACAGCGGCAAGCACACCGAGGCTGCGCTGACATTCGATCACTATCAATGGTATCGCAACAACGAGCCGATTGAAGGTGAAACAGGTCAGTACTACTATGAATACAACGGTCTCAACGGCGTTTATTCTGTAGATATGATTACTGCCGATGGAACTGTTTATCGGAGCTGTCAATATGAGATGCGACCGATGACACCTTTGGATAATGTATCCTCAGATGGAACTTTGGGAAGAAAAGTGCTTCGCGAAGGACAACTCTTCATTGTTGTAGGTGAGAAAATGTATAACATGTTAGGTCAGGAGGTACAGCAATGAAACGGTTTATTACAATAGTGCTGGCATTAGCAGTGGCGATGGGTGCGATGGCTGCGCCCGCTAAAAAGAGCAAGAAGGCCAAAGAGAAACCCATTAAGCATTATCTGGATATTCATGCCGGAGGTGGAGTGAGCAGTTGGAATTATCCGCTCGAAGGCGGTTCAACCGGAGTAGGCGGTGCTTTTGCGCTTGGTGTAGGTTACACTTATTTCTTCCATCCCAGTGTGGGTTTTCAAACGGGTATCACATTTACCCGTCTGGCTTCCACTGCATCACTGACGCAACCCATAGAATGGAGAACGAATCCGGACGGTTCAGCGTTGGTGGACTATATGGGTGAGGAATATATTCACCGCACATCGTTTGACGGATGGAAAGAGAGCCAGCAGACTTATCTCTTTGAGATACCTGTGGGCTTACGTTTCCGTTATTTCAAAGAGCGCGACAGCCAGGTCGGTTTGCATGCCGCGGTGGGACTCAAACTGGCTATTCCAATGATGGCGAATTATGCGCATAACTCCGGTTTGGTAACTCATACAGGATGGTACGAGCAATGGCAATTGGAACTGCACGATATTCCTAATCGTTTTGGCAGCGAGCAGGCTAACCGTCAAGAGGAATCGGTGATGAGCAAGTTGAATAAAGTTAATGCTGAGGCTTATGCAGAGTTGGGCGCCGCAATCCGTATCAACAAGCATTACGAACTCTATGTGGCAGCTTTCGGGCAATATATGCTCAATAACTTCTCCTGTGTCAAGTTAGACAACCGCACGCCGCTTGGATTCCGCAGTTCGAATTATAACTATCCGTTTATGAGCGAGTACCGCGGTTTGGTTGGAACCGACAAAGTGGGAGCGATGCACCCGTGGATGGCGGGACTGAAAGTAGGTATCAGTATATGGCCCGGCAAAACGGAGAAAGAGAAAAAGAAAGAACTGAAGAAACTGATGAAGCAGTTCCCTGATATGGTTCCTGTCAAAGAGGTGCATGATACGATTTGGATTATAGATACAATCCGTACGAATGACACAATCCGCGTTCGCGACACCATCGTGCGTGCGGCTGCTCGCATAGAACCGGTTGTTACGGTAGAGGAAAAGAAGCTGGACACCTTGCTCTCGCAATCTGTTATATGGTTCAAATTTGATGACTATAAACCTATTCTTGAACCGGCCTACATTTTGGACTCCGTTGCCCTAATGATGAAGAATCATCCCGATCTCCGTATTCATATCAACGGCCATGCATGCGCCATAGGGGCGGATAGTTATAACCAGCGTCTGGCCTTGAAGCGTGCGAAAGCTGTAGCATCGCTGCTTCGTGCCAAAGGAGTTAAGTCCGATCGGATGGAGGTGACTTCATTCGGAGCTACTCACCCGTACCGCTATAATGCCGACCATCAGTTAGAGAAAGACCGCCGTGTGGAAATTATTCCTGAAGGGTATGTGGCGGATGATGAAACGGTACAAGAGCAACCTCTGCCTCAAAAGACCCCCTCAACTTCTTCTCAGGCAACGACTCCGGAGCCGGAAAAGAAAGAAGTGGTGAAAGAGCCTTCGAGTGTAGAAAAGAAAGAGTATACGAAATTTTTAGGCACAGAGAAAGTAAAAGAGGGCTCAAGATTGATGCAAATAGCTCGCAGATGGTATAATGAACAGTTGTACTGGGTATATATCTATGAGGCAAACAAGGATAAATTATCTTCTCCTCAACACTTGCCTGTCGGTACATCATTGCAAATTCCTGATTTGAAAGCGACAGTACATAAAAAAATGTCTCACGAGCAAGCATTACAAGACGCGCGTCAACGAGCAAAGAAATACGAATAATTACTATTTCAAACAATCATAATGAAGCATTTTAATGAATATAAACAACTCAATCTGCCGGAGGTAAGCCGTGAGGTGCTGGCAGAGTGGGAAAAAGAAGATTTATTCCATCAAAGTATCACAACCCGCGAAGGACATCCGCAATTTCTGTTTTTCGAAGGACCTCCTTCGGCGAACGGAATGCCGGGTATTCACCATGTGATGGCGCGTACCATCAAAGATACCTTCTGCCGTTTCAAGACCATGCAGGGTTATCAGGTTCACCGTAAAGCCGGTTGGGATACTCATGGTCTGCCGGTTGAGTTGGGCGTGGAGAAAATGTTGGGTATCACCAAGGAGGATATAGGCAAAAAGATCTCCGTAGATGAATACAATGCCGCTTGCCGCCGCGAGGTGATGAAATATACCAAGGAGTGGACCAACCTCACCAAACAAATGGGTTATTGGGTGGACCTTGACAACCCTTATATCACGTACGATAACAAGTATATTGAGACGTTGTGGTATTTATTGAAAGAACTCTATAAGAAGGGCTATCTGTACAAGGGCTACACCATTCAACCGTATTCTCCTGCTGCGGGAACGGGTTTGAGTTCGCACGAGTTGAATCAACCGGGTTGTTACCGTGACGTCAAGGATTTGACGTGTACCGCAAGATTCAAGGTAAAGGACGGTCGTTATATCATCGCGTGGACAACAACGCCTTGGACGCTGCCTTCCAACACCGCCCTTTGTGTGGGGCCGAAGATTGACTATGTGGAGGTAGAAACACCAGCCGGTGATCATGTTATCCTTGCTGAGGCTCGTTTATCCGCTTATGCCAAAGAGTTATGTGGTTTGGATGAAGAAGGTAAACCGCAGGAACCGAAAATCGTTTGGCGCGGCAAAGGAACCGACCTCGTCGGATTAGAGTACCAACCACTCTTTCCGTGGGTAAAACTGGAAAATGCATGGCGCGTTATTCCAGGCGATTATGTAACAACCGAAGATGGTACAGGTATCGTACACATTGCGCCGACTTTCGGTGCCGATGATAAAAAAGTGGCGGACGCTGCCGGTGTACCGGGATTATACATGCAGACCAAGAACAACGGACCTCGTCCTATGGTCGATTTTACCGGTAAATATTGGAAGGTAGAGGATCTCGACGAAGAGTGGTATAAAACTAATGTCAATGATGAACTCTATCGCCGTTATGCCGGTCGGTGGGTGAAGAATGCCTATGACCCGCAGTTTACCATCGATGGAAAATACGATGAAATAGCAGCTTCTAAGGCAGAAACACTCGACCTCCATCTCTGTCTGGAGATGAAAGCGGACGGACGACTCCTCCGCACGGAGAAACATGTGCACTCTTATCCGCATTGTTGGAGAACCGACAAACCGGTATTGTATTATCCGCTGGATAGCTGGTTCATCAAATCCACGATGGCTCGCGATGAGATGATCGCCCTCAATAAGACCATCAACTGGCAGCCCGAATCCACCGGAACCGGACGTTTCGGTCAGTGGCTGAACAATCTCAACGACTGGAACCTCAGCCGTAGCCGTTATTGGGGAACACCACTGCCTATCTGGCGGACCGAAGATGGAACAGAGGAAATCTGTATCGGTTCCATCGCGGAATTGTTCGATGAAATCGAGAAATCTGTGAAAGCAGGCTTCATGAAAGCCAATCCGTGGCCGAACCACAAACCGGGGGATTATAGCAAAGCCAACTACGATCCTTCTGTCATTGATCTTCACCGTCCGTACGTGGATGCCATTGTTCTCGTTTCACCGAGCGGCAAACCTATGAAGCGTGAACTCGACCTTATTGACGTTTGGTTCGATTCGGGCGCAATGCCGTACGCACAGAATCACTATCCGTTTGAGAATGCTGACCTGCCACGCACGGCAGATTTTATCTCCGAAGGTGTGGACCAAACGCGCGGTTGGTTCTTTACGCTCCACGCAATCCACACCATGATTGAAGGAACGGTGGCATACAAAAACGTCATTTCCAACGGACTTGTCCTCGATAAGAACGGCAACAAGATGTCCAAACGCCTTGGTAACGCCGTTGATCCGTTTGGCGCACTCAACACTTATGGCGCCGACGCGGTACGTTGGTACATGCTCACCAACTCTTCGCCGTGGGAGAACCTCAAATTCGACCCCGAAGGTGTGGATGAAATACGCCGTAAGTTCTTCGGAACTCTCTATAACACATACAGCTTTTTCGCACTCTATGCAAACGTGGATGGCTGGGGTATTAGTCCAAATCAGACTGGCGAGACACTAACGAGAGAGAAGCGAGAGGGGAGTAATTCGAGAGAATATGCAGAGATTGACCTGTGGATATTGAGTAAACTCAACTCCCTAATCAAAGAAGTTACCGAAGCCTATGAAGCATACGAACCCACCAAAGCCGGACGGGCGATTTCCGATTTCGTGCAGGACGACCTCTCCAACTGGTACGTGCGTCTGAACCGCAAACGTTTCTGGGGCGGTGAGATGAACGCGGACAAACAGGCGGCATACGAAACGCTCTACACCTGCCTCAAGACCGTAGCACAACTCATGGCGCCGAACGCACCGTTCTATGCCGACCGTCTCTATCGCGATTTGACCGCGGTCAGCGACCGAGGTGAGCAATCCGTACATTTAAGTACCTGGCCTAAAGCCGATGAGTCCCTCATCAACAAGACCCTTGAGCGTCAGATGTACCTCGCCCAACAAGCGACTTCTACCATCCTTTCGCTCCGTAAGCGCGCAGAGAAGAACGTGCGTCAGCCGCTGCAGAAAGCCGTCATCCCGACACCGGATCAAGAGACGACCGATGCACTCCTCCATGTTGCCGACCTCATCAAATCGGAGGTCAACGTCAAGGAACTTGTCATCGTTCCTGCTGAGCAATCGGAGATTCGTCTCGTCAAGAAGATCAAACCGAACTTCAAAGTCCTTGGAAAGAAAGTCGGCGCCAACATGAAGGCCCTCGCTGCCGCTATCAACGCCATGTCCCAGGACGACATTGCACAAATGGAAAAAGAGGGTTCTTTCAACTTTCAACTTTCAACTTTCAACTGCACGATAGTGCCTGAGGATGTGGAAATTTTGACGGAAGACATGCCCGGCTGGCTGGTTGCGAACAACGGTATCCTGACCATCGCTTTGGATATCGAACTGACGGACGAACTGATAGAAGAAGGAATCGCGCGTGAACTCATCAACCGCATTCAGAACCTCCGTAAGTCTTCCGGCTTGGAGATAACAGACCGCATTGAGGTGACGCTCGAAGACCGTCCGGAGATACATAACGCTGTTCTCCATTGCGGAGAGTATATCGCTTCCCAGGTACTGGCTACAAGACTGAAGCTTTCGACTTTCGACATGGAGCAAAGCGGTCTTTCTACTATCGAAATGGATAACTATACGATTAAAATCAACCTCAAAAAAGCATAACTTATGTTCAAACTCACAAACAAGCGGCATACCACTCAGACGCTCAAACTGTTAACGATAGCCCTTGCCGCTCTGGTGATGACCGGCTGTTCCCTTTTCGGCGGCGGGGACAATGAACCCGAGTTCCGCCTTGCCGACCTGCAAGGGCTCTGGCAGCGTAACAACACGCAGGAGTTCATACGCTTCACCACGGAGCAGTCCGACGAAGCAGGCTATTTTTTAGGCTGCGAATGGGACGAAGCGGAAGACGTCACGGAGCAGGATCGTATAGACGCCCGCAATGAACTCGGACGCCCCGGAAACGGATGGTTCAAGTATCAGTTTGAAACCAAAGGAGACCTGCACGAGATTCACCTCATGGACAACGAAGGGGGAGAGATCCCGAAGGAATATATCGTTTCCAACCTGACCGAAACGGAGTTGGAGTACTACGAGAAAGACAGAAAGAACATCGTGTACCGCTTCTCCAAAATAGCAGAGACCAAACAATAACTCCTATGAAACGCGCACTCAAGATAATCGGCTGGACGCTGTTAGGTATCCTGACGACCATTATAGTGGTGGCTTTGGTGGCTATATATCTGGTTTTCACGCCTGAGCGTCTAACACCCATTGCCCGCCAGGCGGCGGATAAGTTTATCACTTGCGAACATGAGATAGGAGAGGTCGATTTGACGTTCTTCTCCACTTTCCCGCGTTTCGGTCTGCGTGCTGACGGGTTGCTGCTTATCAATCCCAAAGCAGGAAGCCAGAACGACACGGTAGTCGCAGCCCCGCGTGTGATTGCCACGGTAGATGTGAATGAATTCCTACTGCGTAAAAACCTCCATGTGCATGAGGCGATACTCGATGACGCGTGTGTTAATTTCTATATCGCACCCGATGGAACCACCAACCTCACGGATGTCTTTGTCACTTCGCCCGATACAACGGAGGACACTACAGCATTCTCCCTGCCTTTTAATGAACTGCAAGTGGACGGTCTTCGTGTGCAGGCACGCACAATCACTTTCGTTGATGACAAAGACACCATCAATGCTTCGTTAGGGCAAACAGAATTGTCCGCTAAAGCGGAGAGTTGGGATGACATGTTGCTTACTCTGGATGCACAAGATGTGTGCGCAAATCTCAAAGGGGACAAATATGCTGACTCGCTTCACGTGGAGCTGATTGCACCGATGGCGATGAACCTCGACTCTATGCATTTTGCTTTCGATGGCGCCAGGCTGGCTGTCAATGATTTTACCATTCGCCTTGAGGGAGATGTAACTATCGCCGACAGTATTGCTGTTGACGCGAAAATAGAAACAGATAAATGGCAAATCAAACCCTTGTTGGCTCTCGTACCGGAGAAATTTACCAAGTCGCTCAAAGATCTGGATGTGGACGGCAAAGTGCAATTAGATGCCGACATACACGGATTTATCTCTGATGCCCAAATGCCGCGTATTCAGGCTCATTTAATCTTGGAAGATGGCGAGGGAAGTTATAAACCGCTGCCTTATACACTACGTGACGTGGCGTTAGATGCTAATGCAGACGTTCGCCTTACCGAAGGGGAGATATCGAATGCGACCATCAATCGTCTATCGGCCAAAACCAAGCAGAGTAAGCTGAGTGCGACCGGAGACGTCAACGATCTAATGGGGAATATGCTCCTCGACCTGCATTTGGCACTGGATGCTAACTTGCCGGACTTTGCGTATTTCCTCCCGCAGAAAATGGAATTGGATGGACGGGCGAAAGGTAAACTCAATGCCAAAATACACTTGGACGACTTAACAGCAATGCGTTTGGCGAAAGGACTGATAACGGCCGACTTGCAGTTGGATGCTATCCGCTATGCGACGGATTCTATGCATGCCGAGTTGCCGAACACCCGCGTGCTGGTACAGATACCGAATAAAAACCCGTCCAAACCTAAAGTTAACTGGGCGCGTATCGATTTAACAACCGATAAAGTGGATTTTGCTATGGCAACGCCACTTACGGTGGCTTTGAAGCAGTCCGCTATTCAACTGGAGGCGAGCGATGTGTTGTCTAAAGAACCGATGCTCTATGCGGCAGTAGGTCTGCAAACCGAGCGTCCGCTGGAAGTGAAGATGGATAGCATGGGAGGTACGATTGATGCTCCGAAACTCAAAGCCTACGCGGAGTACAACACCAAGGATACAACGGGATTGACTGTAGCTCAAGCCGCTCTTGATTGCGATGGGCTGGATGGTTTCTTCAAGGATATAAAAGCCGACCTGAAAGCTTCGCAACTCAGTGCTTATATGAATGCCGGACGAAAAATAAGTGCCAAACTTAGCACACAGGGATTGAAAGCACGCATGGGGGAGGAGTTGGATGCCAAAACAGGCACATTAGCTCTTGAAGCGTCCGCCCGGTACAATAAAAACGGAGAAAACGCGCTCTTGAAATGGAACCCGCGCTTGAAGATTAATCTCAAGTCCGGCGAATTCAATCTCCCGGAAAGACTGCCGGAAACAATTTTTGTTCCATCTATTGAGTTCTGTTATTCGAATCGCGAGATGAAGATTGATAACTCGCGTATCGAGTTGGGCAACTCGGACTTGAACATCAAAGGAAACGTGCGTCATATTGGCAAATGGTTCCGCCATGAGGATATTTTAGAGGGCGAACTAGAGGTTATCTCCAACCATTGTGATGCTAATCAACTCATGGCATGGTTCAGTTCTGACAGCGGTAGTGAGGAAGAGGAGTCTACCACCGATTCCTCCGTGAAAGAAGGGGAGAATGGCCAAAAGTCCAATGTCTCCAACAAAGAGTCAGAGCCATTCCTTGTACCGAAGGATGTGAACTTGGCGCTCACCACTCACATGCAGGAGGTGGAGATATTCAACCAAGTGGCCAAAGATCTCAAGGGCGGTCTATATGTTAAGGACGGTCTGGTTATTCTTGACGAGATGGGTTTTGTATGCCGAGCCGCCAAACTGCAGTTGACCGCTATGTACCGTTCTCCGCGTAAGAACCACCTCTATCTGGGATTCGACTATCACATGATGGATGTGGATATAGACGAACTGCTGACGATGATTCCTAACTTGGAACAGATGGTGCCCATGCTCTCTTCCTTCAAGGGAGCGGCGCAGTTCCATCTCGCAGCCGAGACCTATCTCAATAGTCAGTACCAGCCTAAGATGAGTACGCTCCGCGGAGCGGCGTCGCTGACCGCCAAGGATCTTGTAGTACTCGATGGAGAGACTTTCTCGAAAATCAGTAAACTGCTGCTCTTCAATAAGAAGACAGAGAATAAGATCGATTCTATCAATGCCGAGATCACTGTCTATAAGAACGAGATAGATGTCTATCCGCTCTGTGTACAGATGGATAATTACATGGTGGCGCTTGGCGGACGGCATAATACAGATATGACGTTTGATTATGATATTAACGTACTCAGTCCTATTTATCTTGGTGTCAATGTGAGTGGCAATATAGACAACTTGAAAATCAAACTGGCCAAGTGTAAGTTTGCCCAGGATTTCAAGCCGCGTTGGTACGACAAAGCCGATACACAATCGCGTGAACTGCGAGAACGTATCAAGCGGTCAATGGAACGAAATGTGCGCATTCAATAAACTCAATACATTATGAAAAAAATTATTCTTTTAGGAGCAATGGCAATGACTATGCTTGCTTGTACAAAATCCAACCCCTTGTTGGACCAGCCGAACACCCCTTATGGTGTTCCGGCGTTTGACCAAATTAAATTAGAGCACTATCTTCCTGCTTTCGAGAAAGCGATAGAAGAGCAAAAAGCAGAGGTGGATGCTATAGTGAATAACGAAGCCGAACCAACGTTTGAGAATACGATTGTCGCCTTAGATAGAACGGGCTTGTTGCTCGACCGTGTATCGGGTGTTTTCTTCAATGTGCTCGAAGCAGATGGTAATGATGACATGAACCTAATCGCGGAGACGGTAAGCCCAATGCTGAGCGAACTGAGCGATGGAATCATCCTGAACGACCAACTCTTCCAACGCGTGAAATTCGTCTATGACCAACGCGAACATCTGGGGCTTAATCCCGAGCAGATGCGTCTGGTGACAGAGACTTATAAGTCGTTTGCGGACAACGGTGCTAACCTGCCGGAGGATAAGAAAGAGCGCCTTAAAGAGATAAACCAGGAACTCAGTCTGCTCTCCCTCAAGTTTGGCAATAACGTAGTCGCAGAGACCAACTCATGCCAACGTTTTGTGACGGACGAGAATGAACTGAAAGGTCTGCCGGAGAGTGCAAAGGCTGCGGCTGCAGAGGAAGCAGAGGCTGCCGGCCATCCGGGCGAGTGGCTCTTCACGCCCAAACGCACTTCTTTCACGCCGGTACTCCAGTACTGCGAGAATCGCGAACTGCGCAAACAACTCCTTCTGGATTATACCACCAGGGCAAACCACGACAATGAAAACGACAACAAAGCGGTTATTGTCCGCGAGATGGAGTTGCGTATCGAGAAAGCCAAACTCTTTGGTTATGACAATCCTGCCGACTATATCCTTGCGGATTGCATGGCGAAGAACCATCAGACAGTGGACGCTTTCTTGCAATCTGTTTGGGTGCCATCTCTTGAAGCTGCCAAACGTGAAGCTGCTGAACTCCAGAAACTTCTGGATGAAGACATCGCTGCCGGCAAAGTACTCCCTTCCCTTCAGGGAGGGGACGGGGGTAGGCTTGCTCCTTGGGATTGGTGGTACTACGCCGAGAAACTTCGTAAAGCCAAATATGCGTTGGACGAGGAAGAGTTGAAACCCTATTTTGAACTGAATAATGTGCGAAAGGGTGCGTTCGGCGTGGCTACCAAACTCTATGGTCTGCAGTTTGTGCCGCTCAAAAATATGCCAGTGTACAATCCTGAAGTAGAGGTCTTCAAAGTGACTGACGCGGAAGGTGAACTCATCGGTCTTCTCTATACTGATTATTTCCCGCGCGCAGGCAAACGTCCGGGTGCGTGGATGAATAACATCCTACCGCAGTACATCGATGCGGAAGGCGTGGATCATCGTCCGGTCATTATCAATGTGGGTAATTTCAACAAACCCTCAGCCGGCAATCCGTCGCTGCTTTCTATGGACGACGTGGAGACTCTCTTCCATGAGTTCGGTCACGCCCTCCACGGTCTGCTGAGCAAAGCGCACTATAAATCGCTTTCCGGCACCAACACCCCGCGTGACTTTGTAGAATTACCGAGCCAATTCATGGAGAACTACGCTTACGAGCCGGAAGTGCTCAAGACCTACGCGTTCCATTACCAGACAGGCGAAGTGATTCCTGATTCCCTTATCGCGAAGATCAACGCTGCCGGTAAGTTCAACCAGGGCTTTGTGACGACCGAACTCCTCTCTGCCTCCATTCTCGACATGGATTTCCATGAGTTGAACACAGCAGAAGGCCTCGATGTTAACGCCTTTGAGAAAGCGAGCCTCGAGAAGATGGGCATGATCGACGAGATCATCGTTCGTTACCGCCCGACTTTCTACAACCACATCTTCACCACTGGTTACGAGGCCGGCTATTACAGCTATACCTGGGCGGCTGTGCTGGACGCAGACGCTTTTGCGGCCTTCAAGGAGACCGGAGACCTCTTTGATGTCGAGACTGCCAAACGCTTCCGTCATCTCCTCGAGCAGGGCGGTACACGCGATGCACAAGAACTGTATCTTGAGTTCCGCGGCAAGGAAGCAGACCCGAATAACCTCCTCCGTCGCAAAGGTTTCATTGAATGAGGCGCCATACTCAGATAGTACTTTACCACCTGTTGCCGGCAGTCTTTTGGTTGCTGGCGATAGGTGGTACGCTTGTGCCGGCGTTGCTGGCTCTAAACTCCAGCCTCTCCACTTTCAACTATTACAGCGGTTATGTCGTAGCCGTTATGGTGCTGCTAGTGATAGCAATCATCGGTCGTATCAAGCGGCACACCAATTCCGTGGAAGAGTGTCTGCAGATGTCACTCCTCTTTGGAATAGCCTCCTATTGGTTGCCAACGGTACTCTTTCTTACCCTCCCTGTCTGGGGGTATTTGATTTATAAAAATCTTTTTAGTTGGCGTTCTTTTTTTGCAACGCTGATTGGCTATGCCCTTGTAGCTATTTGGTCGTGCCTCTTCGTATGGCTCGGATGGCTGGCTAATCCTTGGGCTTCATTCTTTAGCATAGAAAACGCCCTCGGGTGGATACCTTTGGGCGCTGTCTTAATGGCATGGCTGGCTTCTACCATTGCACGACAAATCCTGCGTGTACGTTGATGCCCGCTTGCGGGAAATAACGGATATCGTGTTTCACACTCCCATCATCCTGAAGGGTTGCCTCTTCTACATAAGCAGTAGAGCAATAATGACTGTTGAAGAGGTTGTTCACCTGTACTTTGAGCGTAATGGCGGGCCATTTTTGGGGTAAAGGCAAACTGTAACCCAAATTAATATCGGTGGTGGTGTATGCCGGCAATTTGGCGTCCTCACTCTGCGTATTGTCTATGTACTGGTGTCCCACTACCTGCGTACGGATGTCCGCCGTCAGGCCTGCATACATAAAGGTAAGTGAAGAGACAGCCGTTATGCTTGGCGAGAACGCTATCTGGCGGTCTCCGAAATGATGACGCACTTCACTCCAGTTTGCTGTATAAACAGAGTCCGTGAAGTTCTTGATAATATTCCGTGAGAGTGTCATCGTGCCTTGCCATTTCAACCATTTCTGGATATCCACGTTCGCCGTCAATTCAATACCCATCCGGTAACTTTTATCTACATTCATCGTCAGCATGGAGCCGGTACTGGCTAACACGCCGGACGTTACCAGCTGGTCTCTGTAATCCATAAAATACAGATTGGCTCCGACGGCAAACCGGCTGTGCCGGTACAGATAGCCTAACTCATAATCATACAACCTTTCTGCCTTGGGTTTATTCCTTATGCCTGATTCGGTATAATTCTTTCGTGCCGGTTCGCGGTTGGCTATAGCGAAATTAAAATATACCTGATGGCCATGGTCCTCATAAGTAATACCCGCCTTAGGGTTGAAGAAATGAAAACGCTCGTTAATCCTTAGAGGTACCTGATAATCATCATCATCGTTGGAGCCGTTTATGGTATAATGCACATATCGGTATTGCAAATCACCGTAGAGCGTCAACTTGCGCTGCGCCTGATTGATCACGCGCCAGTTGGCCTTCGCATAAATATTAGCATCTGTTTTTGTTCCTTTGTTCTTGTAAAATTCCACATCCTCCGCCATGTGATATCGGAAGTCTTGCGCGTAGCCGAAGTGATCTCCCATGTAATGCGACACAGCGCCTCCAAACGTCACATCCGCTGGTTCGCTCATATAAGTGGCTGACGCTACTCCTCCGAAATAATGATTACGGAGATGTTTCTGGCGTAAAATATCCGTGCGGCTGATTCCCGTGGCCGCCGCGATATCAGCCATCCCATAACGCTCGTATTTCTTGTCTGTCTTAATCTCCTCGGTATAGCCGTTTCCGTAGGTATAATGCGCTGTTACGTTGGTGCTCCAGTGGTCTGTATAGCGCTGCCGCCAGTTCAGTTGGTAATGCTGCTGGCGGTAATTATCGAAATTATTCTTATAGTACCGCTCGTTGCCCAGACTGTCAAAATACACGCCGTCCGGATTATAGGTTCGCTTCCATTTCATCTGTTCGGCGGAAATGCCGTGCCACGCAACGTACACTTTCTCCATGCCGCCGAATGCTGTCAGTGCTACGGTCGTCTTGCGTCCGTAATAGCCCAAAGCCCCGTAATACGAAAACAAGTCCGAGGACGCTCTGTCGCGGTATCCATTGGAATTGACCTTACTCAGCCGTGCCTGTACGCGCATGTTATGGGGCAGTTTGACATCTGCGCTCACCATTTCGCGGAAGGTGTTGTACATACCTCCGTTGAAGCCGATTTCTACGGATGTCGGGGCGTCGGCACGCTTGGAGGTTGATAATGTGTTCATGTTGACGGAGGCACCGAAAGCAGCCACACCGTTGGTACTGGTACCTACGCCGCGTTGGATATTCACCTGGCCTAAGCTGTTGGCAAAATCCGCCATGTTAATCCAAAACACGGTACTGCTTTCCGCATCGTTCAGCGGCACATCATTCACCGTCATGTTGATACGTGTGTCGTTTGTTCCGCGGATAGAGAAATGCGTATAACCGACGCCTAATCCGTCTTCAGAGACCGAGACAAAAGAAGGAGTTATGCTCAGCAGGTAGGGCAAGTTCTGCCCCATGTTTGCGTTATTCAGGTCCTCTTTCCGGATGAGGGCGTGATTGGTAGTAGGCTGCTCTACACGGGCAACCACCTCAATCTCCTGCAGGTTGAAATCACTGACGGACAGAGTGTCCGCTTGATCCTGCGCACTCGTCTGCGCAGCGAGAACAAGCGCAATAGCGCTTACGTAAAAGTAATTTTTTTTCATGTTTCTTTGGCAGCATTACCTGCCCAAGTTCTACGGGTGTAATCTCAGTCATCGCTTATGCGAAAACACCCCGAATGAATAAATCTAAAATCTATAACTAAAACTAACATACCACCCCCATTCCCACATATGTCGGTTGAGGTCGGTCTTATGGCGTATCTGGTTGTTTAATCCGAAGTCGTATCCACCCTGAAGCCGGTAGCGGTCCCATTCGATACCGCCTCCGATGCCCATTTGTATATTCGCGCGCACTAACTCGTCCGCGAAGCGGTCGTAGGGTTCGGTAGCTATACCTTGTTCGTTGAGCCATGCTTGCGCCCCGCCGCTCAGATGCGTCTGCAGGTAGTCGTTCTCCGCCAGACCGATGTGTAACTGCGGACCCGCATAAACGAAAAGGTTCAACTGTTTCCAGACAGGAATGATATAAAACGCCCGCACGGGAACGGTGAAGTTATGCTCCAGTACGCGGTGACGTATATACTCACTCTGCACAGAGGGGGCATCCATTGAGCGCCAGTGTTGTTCATTCTGACCATACAGGAGGGTGTATAGCAGACCTGTCTGCAAGCCGAAATGTGCAGGCAGCTTGAAGGTGAATGTAGCACCGAGACGTGCGCCGTGGAGGAACAGGTCCGGATAGGTCATATTCACGCTGCGCTGGTGATGCTGTACAAAACCCGCCTCGATGCGATATTCCACACCGAACTTATAACTCTCTTCTTTTTCTGTCTTACGAGTAGGGTCAAAGAAAGAGTTGTCGGCTATCTGGTACGCCGGTTTTCTGTCTTGCGCGTACGCGCCCACGCCCGCCACGCAAATCAATAATATAAAAAGGGTTCTTTTCACTTTTCACCTTTCCCCTTACCAAATGCTTACCCTGTTCTCCGGAGCCACGTACAGGGGCGACTCAGGTGTCACGTTCCATGCTTCGTACCACGCATTGATCTGCGGCAGTGCTCCGTTCACGCGCCAGCGTCCCAACGAGTGGGGGTCACTTTTCGTACGGTTGAGAATCTCCTCCGGACGGATGTTACCAGCCCATACATTTGCATAAGCCAAGAAGAAACGCTGTGCGGGCGTGAAGCCGTCGCGTTCTTTCAACTTTTGACTCTCCGCTTTGGATGCCTCGTTATTGCAGAACGCCAAGTACGATACTTGCAGGCCGCCGTGGTCGGCGATGTTCTCCCCTAAAGTGAAGGCGCCGTTGGCATGTACGCCCGGGGCTACCTCGATGCGGTTGAACGCCTCTTCCATCACTTTAGTGCGGGCTTCGAAGGCCGCTTTGTCCTCTGCCGTCCACCAATTGACCATGTTACCGTCTTTGTCGAACTGGCATCCCTGGTCATCGAAGCCGTGCGTCATCTCATGACCGATGACTACACCGATGGCTCCGTAGTTGAACGCATCGTCGGCACTCATATCGAAGAACGGATACTGTAATATACCGGCAGGGAAACAGATCTCATTGCTTGACGGGTTATAGTAGGCGTTGACGGTCTGCGGAGTCATATACCATTTCTTCTTATCCACCGGCTTGCCGAGGAAGCTGAGACTATAGGCCTGCTCGAACTTAGCTGCACGCTGGAGGTTAGCGTAATACGTATCTTCGGCGTTGATATCCAATGCACTATAGTCGCGCCACTCGTCCGGATAGCCTATTTTGATGGTCATCGCGTGCAGTTTCTCCAGCGCTTTGTCTTTGGTCTCGCGGGACATCCAAGTCAGGTTCTCAATGCGCTGACCTAGAGCGTCTTGCAGGTTGTGAACCAACGCCAGCATACGCGCTTTGTTCTCCTCCGGGAAATATTTCTTGACGTACATCTGTCCCACCGCTTCGCCGAGCGTACCATTGACGATGCCCACGGCACGTTTCCAAAGCGGACTCGGTTCTTCGCGGCCGGAGAGGACCTTGCCGTAGAAATCAAAACTCGTCATATATATCTCGGTCGTCAGATAAGACGATGCGCCTTCGATGGCCTGCCATGTAAAGAGCGTCTTCAGGTCCTCTAACGGCTCGTCTGCCAACATACGTCCCGCCTCCTGAAGGTGAGGAATCTGACCAATGGAAAGGCTGTCCAACTCGACACCCAGCGCCTCGAAATAGATTTTCCAATCCACCTGGGGCACTAAGTTCTGCAATTCGGCTATCGACATCTTGTTATAGTTCCGAATAGGGTCACGCAACTCCACATTCGAGTAAGCCGCCTTGGCCAGACGGGTCTCCATGCGCAGCACTGTCTGTGCGCGCTCGGCGGCGTTGGCATAACCGAAGAGACCGAACATCTTCTCCACGTACGCTACGTATGCCGCGCGGATGGAGCGCGTGTGCTCGTCCTCATCTATATAATACTCTTTCTCGCCGAGAGAGAAGCCGGCCTGATACTCGTTCATGATGTTCATCGAACTGTTCATTGCGTCGGCATCGACGTACATCGCCCAGAGCTGATAATCCATAGCCGCACCGAGTACGCGGGATAAGTCCTCGCGAGTGCTTATTCCCTCGATTTCATCGAGTATTTTCTGTACCGGCGCAATGCCTTCTGCATCACGCCGAGCGGTGTCCATCGCCAGGTTGTACAGGTCGCCTATTTTCTGCTCAATAGAACCCGTCTCTTGACTCTTGGCTCTTGACTCTTGACTCTTGGCTATTTCCTGAATTAGACCGTTGACCTGCTCCAGGTTCTGCAGCCCGAGTTTATCGAACGAACCGAAACGACTGTATTCGGGGGTTAAAGGGTTATTGGCCATCCAGCCGCCGCAGGCGAACTGGTAAAAATCATTCTGTGCCACGGCCGTCGTATCCAGGTTCTCCAAGTGAATACCGGTCGTCTGTTGTTTGGTACAAGCTGTTGTCATAACTGCTATCGCTGCCAGAGCGAGAAAAACTTTCTGCATATGTTTGATTATTTTTATTCTTTTCACAAGTAGCATGGGTGTTACTACACCGATGGTAACAACTCTATCGCACACTTTTTGCGGCTGCAAAAGTACTGCTTTTTTTTGACATATGCAAATAAAAAGCAAAAATTTTAGTTCAAAGTATCGAATGTTATGCTCATAGTGTTGCTTTGACTTTGTTGATAGATTAGGCTATTAAAATTAAATGCGAAAATCGCATTGTTCCACGAACGAGATTTTATCGGAATAATTACTTATTAATTTGCGTACAAAATTTATACAAAAGGCATCCCCCTAACCCTCCAAACGAAAAAAACGTGCTTTTTCTTAGCGAAGCACGTTTTTTTCTTGCATATATCAAAAAAAAGATGTACTTTTGCACCGCAAAAGTTGCAACAACTAAAATCAAAGATTATGATACTTGACAAATTAGAGAACGCGGATTGGTATTACGACTGCGTTCCGGGATTAGAGCAATTCATGAAGTTCTTCAAGGACAATGACTTGGAGGAAATGCCGGCGTGTAAGATTTTCTTGGACGGTAATGACCTGATCGTTAACATCAATGATTTCAAAGGAAAGGAAGAGGCTAAATGCCGAATGGAGGCGCATCGCGATTATCTGGATATCCAGATTCCACTGGGTGATGATGAAATCATGGGATGGAAAGCGCAGGTGGATTGCCAGGACGTGACCCAAGAGTATGATGAAGGCAAAGACGTGGAGTTCTATGGTGACAAAGCGACCGCTAAGTTCACCGTTCCGGCCGGACATTTCGCAGTCTTCTTCCCTTCTGATGCACACCAGCCGGGCATCGCGCCGGGTAAGGAGTATCGCAAAATTATCGTCAAAGCACGCGTTAACTCATAAAAACGGAGGCGTTACGTGGTAATTACGAAGGAATCTCGTATCCTGCCGCACCATATAATATACTATGTATATTATCCCGTGATTTTGAAATTCTAAACAAGAGATACCATGGCAACCAAGAAAGAAAAACACTTGCGTATCGTAGAACGCGACCCGTATCTGCAACCTTACGAGGGTGCATTGCGAGCGCGCGCAGAGTATGCGAAAAATAAAGAGATCGAATTGACCGGTGGGCAATCCTTAGCGGAATGGGCAAGCGGTTATTTGTACTTCGGACTGCACCATCAAAAACCCTACACCGATGACAAAGGAAAGAAAGTAGCAGGCGAATGGGTGTTGCGCGAATGGGCACCAAACGCGACAGCCATTTATATCAAGGGTGACATGAACGGCTGGCAGAAAAACGAAAACTACCGTCTCCAACCCATCGGTAACGGTGTGTGGGAGGCCAACTTGCCGGAGAGCGCCTTGCAGCATGGACAGATGTACAAACTGCTGGTAGAATGGCAAGGCGGTTACGGAGAGCGTATTCCGTCGTACGTGCGCCGAGTAGTACAGGACGAGCAGACGAAGATCTTCTCCGCACAAGTGTGGGACGAACCCGAATTCCAATGGAAAAACCGTGGAAAGAAACTCAAAGAGAAGAGTGGACTCTTTATCTACGAGTGCCACATAGGAATGTCGTCCGAGCAGGAGAAAGTGAATAGTTACGAAGAGTTCCGCCGTGATGTGCTGCCGCGCATAGCCAAACTGGGCTATAACTGCATACAGATTATGGCCATTCAGGAGCACCCGTACTATGGTTCTTTCGGTTACCATGTGTCTAATTTCTTTGCCGCCAGTAGTCGTTTCGGTACGCCGAACGAATTAAAAGCACTCATCGATGATGCGCATGGCCGTGGAATGCATGTGATTATGGACCTCGTACATTCTCACGCGGTGAAGAACGAACTCGAAGGTTTGGGTAATTTCGACGGCACAGGTTATCAATATTTCCATGATGGCGGGCGTCGTGAGCACCCGGCGTGGGACTCGCTTTGTTTTAACTATGGCAAGAACGAAGTGCTGCATTTCTTGCTAAGTAACTGCAAGTTTTGGTTGGATGAATACGATTTCGATGGCTTCCGTTTCGACGGCGTGACTTCGATGATCTACCGTTCGCATGGTCTGGGCGAGGACTTCAATGGTTATCAGTCGTATTTCAACGGCAACGAGGATGGTGATGCTCTTATGTATCTAACCCTTGCTAACAAAGTGATTCATGAGGTGAAACCCGATGCTATTACGATTGCCGAAGAGATGTCTGGCATGCCCGGTTTGGCGGCATCCATAGAAGATGGAGGTGTGGGCTTCGACTACCGTTTGGCGATGGGTATTCCGGATTTCTGGATTAAGTATATCAAAGAGGTTAAGGATGAGGATTGGAAAGCCGGACATATACTGTTCGAGATGACCAATCGTCGTGAAGACGAGAAGACCATCTCCTATGCCGAAAGTCATGACCAGGCACTTGTAGGGGATAAAACGATTATCTTCCGGCTCGTGGACGCGGATATGTACTGGCATTTTGAACACGGACATTCGACTTACATGGCAGACCGCGGTATTGCCTTGCATAAGATGATCCGACTTATAACTGCCTCCACGATTAATGGTGGATACCTGACCTTCATGGGCAACGAGTTTGGTCATCCGGAATGGATTGATTTCCCGCGCGAAGGAAACGGCTGGAGTTACAAATACGCCCGCCGTCAGTGGAGCCTCGTGGACAACCCCAATTATTTCTTCGCCGACCTCAACCGTTTCGATGAAGAGATGGTTCATCTGCTGAAAAAACACCTGTTGATGCAGAAACCGACCGCAGAGGAGAAACGATACAATATTGGCAACCACTTGCCATGGGTAATGAAATGGTGGGACAACGAGGGCGACCAAGTAGTGGCCTACTCGCGTAATGACCTGCTCTTTATCTTCAACTGGAACGGACAAAAATCATTTGTGGATTATGGCATGTTGGTGCCCGAAGGTAAATACAAAGTGGTACTTAATACCGATGCTAAGGAATTTGCAGGCTTTGGACTGAGTGATGACTCGGTAGAGCATTTCACGGAGCACGACGAATTGTACGCCAAGGATGGTAAAGGATGGCTGAAAATGTACCTTCCCGCCCGTAGCGCAGTTGTATTACAAAAAATTGATTAATATGAAAAAGATACTTATTATTTTTACAGCCGCGCTGATGATTGTAGGCTGTGTTAAAAAACCGGCACAAGAGACTCCGAAGAACGAACCGACTACCCAAGAACCGCAGGTAGAGGGTCTGTTTACAGATATCACCGGAGTTACGCTGGTTGGTGAAGAATTGTCTCTCAGTGACCTGGTGGGTAAGACAGACTATCTGCTCCTCGATTTCTGGGCTTCTTGGTGCGGACCGTGCCGTCGTTTTATACCCGTGCTCAAAGAGATGTATATCAGCCAACCCGAAGGACATTTCCAAATCCTCAGTTGCTCGGTGGACCAGGATATAAGAGCTTGGAAAGTGGCTCTGGACGAAGAGCAGATGCCCTGGCCACAAATACGGGAGGACGCAGACCATGTATGCTCTGATAAATATGGTGTGCAGTTCATTCCTCACACCGTGCTTATCGATCGAGAGGGTAAAATCATTGGTATCAACCTCGAGGAACCGGAGATAGAAGAAATCCTCTTGGGGGAATAAATCTAAAATGTAAAATATAAAATCTAAAAAATATCTATGCGAGTAATTATTGAACCGTCGTATGACCTGCTGAGCCAGTGGGCTGCGAATTATGTAGCAAAACGAATTAATGAATTCGGACCTAAAGAAAGCAAACCCTTTGTGTTGGGCCTACCTACTGGCAGTTCCCCGCTGGGTATGTACAAGCACCTCATCAAACTTAATCAAGAGGGGAAAGTGAGTTTCCGCAATGTGGTGACATTTAATATGGACGAGTATGTCAACCTGCCGGAAGAGCACCCGGAGAGCTATCACAGCTTTATGTGGAATAATTTCTTCAGCCATATAGATATCCGCAAAGAGAACGTCAACATCCTCAACGGTAATGCTGCAGACTTGGCTGCTGAGTGTGCACGTTACGAAGAGAAAATAAGAAATTACGGAGGCATTCATCTGTTCCTCGGAGGCATTGGCCCCGATGGTCATATTGCTTTCAATGAACCGGGTTCATCGCTCTCCAGCCGCACTCGTAAGAAAGAGCTGACGACTGATACTATCATCGCCAACAGCCGTTTCTTTGATAATGATGTTAATAAGGTGCCGAAGACTGCTCTTACCGTAGGTGTTGGTACAGTAATGGATGCCCAGGAAGTACTGATTGTAGTAAACGGTCATAATAAAGCTCGTGCGCTGCAACACGCTATCGAAGAGCCGATTAGCCATATGTGGACAGTTTCCGCGCTCCAGATGCACCAACACGGTATCATCGTCTGCGACGAGGCTGCCTGCGAAGAACTCAAACTCGGCACATTCAAATACTTCAAGGATATTGAGCGTAACAACCTCGACCCGGCTACGCTCCTCTAACCCCCTTAATCCTAATGTTAGAAATTTATAATTCTCTCACGAGATTTAAGGAGACATTCAAACCTTTGCACGAAGGACATGTGGGCATGTATGTCTGCGGACCGACGGTGTATGGTGACGCGCATCTCGGGCACGCACGTCCGGCTATCACTTTCGATATTCTCTACCGTTACCTGCAGCACCTTGGCTACAAGGTGCGCTATGTGCGTAACATTACAGACGTTGGCCATCTCGAGCATGATGCCGATGACGGAGAAGATAAGATAGCAAAGAAAGCACGACTCGAGCAACTCGAGCCGATGGAGGTTGTGCAGTTCTATACCAACCGTTATCACCGCGACATGGCAGCGCTAAATGTCTTGCCCCCTTCTATCGAACCGCACGCTTCGGGCCATATCATTGAGCAGATTGCTTTCGTACAAAAGATCCTCGACCGAGGATATGCCTATGTATCCAACGGTTCGGTCTATATGGATGTCGAGAAATATGCCAAGGACTATCCGTATGGCAAACTCTCCGGACGTAACTTGAACGACATCGTTACCGAGACGCGCGAACTGGACGGACAGGACGAGAAAAAACACTCTTACGACTTCGCGTTGTGGAAGAAAGCCGCACCCGAACATATCATGCACTGGCCTTCTCCTTGGTCCGAAGGATTCCCCGGATGGCATATGGAGTGCTCCACGATGGGTACCAAATACCTCGGTGAGCGGTTCGACATCCACGGCGGCGGACTCGATTTGATATTCCCGCACCACGAAGCGGAGATAGCACAGAGTTGCGCGGCATTAGGTCATGAGTCCGTACATTATTGGATGCACAATAACATGATCACCATCGCCGGCAAAAAGATGGGAAAGAGTTACAATAACTTCATTACCCTTGAGCAGTTCTTCAGCGGTAATCATCCGCTGCTCAGTAAGCCTTTCGGACCGATGGTCATCCGTTTCTTCATTCTGCAGGCACATTACCGCTCCACCGTGGACTTCTCGTCCGAAGCCCTCGAAGCCGCAGAAAAAGGTTTGCAACGTATGCAGGAAGCGTATGCGAGATTGCAGAAGATACAGCCGTCCGCGGCTACCAACGTAGAGGTGAACGGTTTGCGAGAGAAATGCCAAGAGGCTATGGATGATGATCTGAACACACCGTTTGTGATTGCTGCGCTGTTCGATAGCGCAAAAGCGATTAACACCGTTCATGACGGAAATGGAACAATCAGCGAAGCGGATCTTAAAGAATTGCGCGAAGTATGGAATACCTTCGCCATCGATATCCTCGGTCTGCGATTAGAAGAAGGCTCTTCCCTTCAGGGAGGAGACGGCGGTAGGCTTCAGGCTTTTCACGGCGCAGTCGATCTGTTGCTCGGTATTCGTCTCCAAGCCAAGCAGAATAAAGACTGGGCTACCAGCGATAAAATCCGTAACGAACTGACTGCTCTCGGTTTCCAAATCAAAGATACCAAGGATGGCTTTGAGTGGTCGATTTAAATGGCTTTTATGCGTGCTGCTCTTAGTGGGCTGCACGCATAAACAAACGGAACCGCCGGTGGAGGAAGGAATCCTTGTCTCCTATCCGGGAAGAACATTCAGTTATAAGAATAAATTCAACGATTTGCAGTCACGTCAACATGAAGTGGCCTGCCGTATTGGTTTGCCTCACCCGCCAAAGGATAGAGAAGATGCCTCAAGGCTGCGCAAACAACTGGTTGAAATCAAAACGTGCGATAACTATATCGTGGATGAACTCACGCACTCTGTGCCGTTCCTCATTCCATCCGCCAAAAGAGAACTGGACGCTATTGGCGCAGAGTGGGCGGATATACTGAGCCGAAACAACCTGCCGCATTACCGCTTCTATGTGACATCTGTACTGCGTACACAGGAAGATATTAAGTATCTGCAACGCAGTGGAAATATTAATTCAGTTACGCAAAGTTGTCATTGTTACGGAACGACTTTTGATCTCGCGTATATGCGTTATGATAAGGTAACGCGCACGCGCGAGTACATGCACGAGGATAATCTCAAATTAGTGCTCGGACAAGTGCTGCTTAATCAACAGCGGGCAGGGAAAATATTTGTCAAATATGAGTGGAAACAGAGTTGTTTCCATATTACGGTTCGACAGTAGATTTCTTATTGCAGTGATCGACTAAATCACACTCGGTACACGATTTGTCAGAGGGCTGGTCTTGCGGACAATCCTCTTTTTTGAGTTTTGCCTTGCGGCGCTCATTGAATTCAATCAGCACCGCAATGACAATAACCATCACAGTAAAAGCAATGAGTTCTTTCATTCTTCGAAATCTTCTACGCGGTCTTCTTCAATGACGAGATTGTCAATAATGAATTGTTGGCGCTCGGTAGTGTTCTTGCCCATGTAGTATGCCAGCAGTTCATTCACCGCATCTTCTTTACGCAATGACACTTGGTCAAGACGGATACCGGAACCTATAAAACCCTTGAATTCATCGGGAGAAATTTCTCCGAGACCTTTGAATCGTGTAATCTCAGGAGACTTAATCTTCTTAATTGCTTTTTGTCGTTCTTCTTCAGAATAGCAGTATATAGTCTGGCTCTTATCTTTCACGCGGAAAAGCGGAGTCTGTAGAATATAGACGTGACCTTTTTTGACAAGATCCGGGAAAAACTGTAAGAAGAATGTCAGCATCAGCAATCGGATATGCATTCCATCCACATCGGCATCTGTGGCAATGATTACTTTGTTATAACGCAATTCGTCCAAACCATCCTCTATATTCAATGCCGATTGCAGACAATTGAATTCTTCGTTCTCATAAACCACGGACTTGCTGAGTCCGTAACTGTTAAGCGGTTTGCCGCGCAGCGAGAATACGGCTTGCGTACGTACGTCGCGGCTCTTGGTGATAGAACCGGAAGCAGAGAGACCCTCGGTGATGAAAATGCAACTCTCCAAACGCAAATCATCATCCGAATCTTTCGATGGACGAACAGGTTTCGGATCATTTAAGTGTACTTGACAGTCGCGCAACTTGGGATTGTTCACCAGGTTCTTTTTCGCCCGCTCGCGTGCTGCTTTGGTCACACCCGCGATAGCCTTACGCTCTTTTTCACTCTCTTGGATCTTCTGCAGCATAATCTCCACTGTCTGCGGGTTCTTGTGCAGGTAGTTGTCGAGTTGCTGTTTGACAAAGTCATTGACGAATTTATTCACACTGACACCACCGGTAGGACTCATGTCTTTAGAACCCAACTTCACTTTGGTCTGGCTCTCGAAGACGGGTTCTTCTACATTGATGGCGATGGCACCGACGACACCGTTGCGGATGTCAGACAACTCTTGGTTCTTGTTGAAAAACTCTTTGATGGTGCGTCCTATTGCTTCACGATAAGCAGCTTGATGCGTACCGCCTTGGATGGTGTGCTGACCGTTGACAAACGAGTAGTACTCGTCGCCGTTCTGGTCCGTGTGTGTCAAAGCTATCTCAATATCTTCACCAACAATATGGATGATCGGGTAGAGCGGATTGACAGTCATATTTTCTGTCAATAGGTCAAGTAGACCGTTCTTGGAGACAAATTTCTTACCATTATAAACTAGCGTCAAACCAGTGTTTAGGTACGCATAGTTGCGTAGCAATTCCTCTATGTAATCATCACGGAAATGATAGTTCTCAAACAGCCCTTTGCTGTCGTCGGGCACAAACTCAATAATCGTACCGCGTTTCTCATTGCCTGTATAATCTAAGATTCCCGTATCGGAGGTCAGTTTGCCCTGACTAAACTCCGCACGACGCGTTTTACCTTCTCGAAAAGACTCTACAGCAAAAAATGAACTGAGAGCATTCACTGCTTTAGTACCAACACCGTTCAGACCGACAGATTTCTTAAATGCCTTACTATCATACTTTCCGCCGGTATTGAGCATGCTGACTACTTCTACTAATTTTCCTAAAGGAATACCACGCCCGTAATCCCGCACGCGCACACGACCATCGACTACATCCACTTCAATTATCTTTCCTTCCCCCATGCGATACTCATCAATCGAGTTGTCAATGCTCTCTTTGATAAGCACGTAAATACCATCATCGGAATGACTGCCGTCACCCAACTTGCCGATATACATACCCGGTCGACGCCGAATATGCTCCATGTCATCGAGGTGGATAATGTTCTCATCGCCGTATTCCACGGCAGCCAAATTTATCTCGTTTTCGTCTATCATATACACTCCAAAACTTTTGCGGTTGCAAAAGTACTGCTTTTTTTTCAAATGTGCAAATTTTTGACAACTTTTGTATAAAAACAACTTTTTCTGTTGTGTATATGAAAATAAATTTGTAACTTTGCGCCGCAAAGTTGTGTGAATACAAGTATAAACAATCAAATATCTAATTATTATGGCAAAAAAAGCATTAAACAAATGGACTGCGCCGAAGAGTGTCGCTCCCGAGAAAATCATTCAGTTTGGTGAAGGTAATTTCCTCCGCGCTTTCGTGGATTGGATCGTATGGAACATGAACGCTAAGACGAACTTCAATGGTTCGGTGGCTGTCGTTCAGCCTATTGAAAAAGGTATGGTAGAATGGCTCAATGGTCAGGATTGCTTGTATCATGTCAACCTCCAAGGTCGTTTGGATGGTAAGGCTGTAAATAGCCTTGAGCGTATCGATGTTATTTCGCGCGCACTGAACCCGTATTCGCAGAACTGGGCATTCATGGCGCTCGCAGAGCAACCGGAAATCCGTTTCGTCATCTCTAACACCACCGAGGCAGGTATCACCTTTGATGACTCCTGTAAGTTTACCGACGCGCCGGCTTCTTCTTATCCGGGCAAACTCGTACAACTGCTCTTCCGCCGTTATAAGACTTTCAACGGAGATCCGACCAAAGGTCTTATCTTCATGCCTTGTGAGTTGATCTTCCTCAACGGTCACCACCTCAAGGATTGTATCCGCAAGTACATAGAGTTGTGGAAAGACGATTTTGGAGCAGACTACAAGGGCTTCAAAGAATGGTTTGAGAAATATAACTATGTCTGCGCTACGCTTGTTGACCGTATCGTACCGGGCTTCCCGCGCAAAGACATCGCCGAGATTCAGGAGAAAGTCGGCTACAACGATAACCTCGTTGTACAAGCTGAGATATTCCATCTCTGGGTAATCGAGAAACCGGAAAATATGTCTATCGCAGAACTGGAGGCAGAGTTCCCTGCTAACAAAGCAGGATTGAACGTCCTTATCGCAGAGAGCGAGAAACCGTATCACGAGCGCAAAGTGACGCTGCTGAACGGTCCTCACACCGTGCTGAGCCCGGTTTCTTACTTGAGCGGCGTGAACATCGTACGCGATGCTTGTAATCACGAGATTCTCGGTAAGTACATTCACAAAGTTATGTTCGATGAGTTACTTGAGACGCTGAATCTCCCGAAGGAGGAACTGAAGGCTTACGGTGAGAGCGTCCTGGAGCGTTTCAACAACCCGTACGTAGATCACCAGGTGACCTCTATCATGCTGAACTCCTTCCCGAAATTCGAGACACGTGACCTGCCAGGCTTGAAGACCTATCTGGAGCGCAAGGGCGAGCTGCCGAAGGGCTTGGTTCTGGGTCTCGCTGCTATCATTGAGTACTACAAGGGTGGCGTTCGCGAGGACGGTGCACCAATCCAGCCGAACGATGCTCAGGAGATCATGGACCTCTTGAAGGAACTCTGGAATACGGGCGACACCCGCAAGGTGGCAGAAGGTGTGCTCGGTGCAACTGATATCATCTGGAAAGAGTCCAAAGAAGACCTCAATAAGATTCCGGGTCTGACCGATCTCGTTGAACTGTACCTCAATTCAATTGAGACTATCGGTATGCTCAACACCGTTCAAGCTATGCTGGCTGCCGACA